>Ga0172381_10000077_pt1 | contig 102752 bp, 130 predicted proteins | sample Leawel6488metaG_FD_119754 | JGI IMG/M metagenome (GOLD analysis project Ga0172381, IMG submission 119754) | Leachate microbial communities from a municipal landfill in Southern Ontario, Canada - Leachate well 64-88 metaG | ecosystem: Engineered > Solid waste > Landfill > Unclassified | place...
ACCACCATACATTCTATCTACATCATCTGACTTATTTTCGATATCAAAATATAACTTTTTACCAAGGGTGTAATCTTTATCATCATCTTTTTTAATATCTTTTTCTAAGAATCTAAACAAGTCATATCCATTTGGTATTTTTTTATAATCAAATAATTTATCTGTCAACACTTCAATTTCATAAATATGTGGGGTTTTATATCCAGCATGTGCTTCAGCAAATTCTAAATCAGACGTTAAAAATATAGGTGCTATATAATTATAATCTAAAAGAGTTCCTTTTTTTAATTTAAAATCAGAAAAAGTTTCTTTAGAACCATGATACCACTTCTTACTAAATTGTTCAAATAGTTTTATCCTCATTTGATTGTTGTTCTAAAAATTTTTCTACAAAAAAACATTTACGTAAATATTCTGCATTTTGAGGTTCGGATTTATAAAAATCAGCAGCTCCAATTTCAATGTTTTTTATTTCTTCTTCGGTAAGATTAGATATCCATTGTTTAAATTCGAGAGAGTTCATTATTGTTAAAATATTATCTTCAACATCATCACTATCGACAGATGTTTCCGTTTCAACAACATCTAACTCAACTTTTATCATTATTTCTTTTTCATTTACAAAATCCAGAAAACTTTTCATTTTATAATATGTTTTTTTTATATATATTAAAAAATAAAACATTTTTATGATTGAAGAACAAAAACATATCAAAGAATTGTATGAATTAAATCACAGACATGATTACAATCCAGATAAAAGATTTGATTATGAAAATAATTTATATAAAAAAGCATTTTCTCATTATATATTTGGGAATGATACTACAAATGAATTTCTCATTAGATTGGAAAAAATGACTGTATGGATGCACGAATCAACATTAGTTGTAAGAAATTTTTGGAACTATACTGTTGATAAATACTACAATAAGCATCGAAATTAAAAACTATATTTAAAAACGACCAAATACGACCAATTCTTTTAAATATATACTATAAAATATGATATTTATATATGTCAAATGATAAAAACGTAAATTTTATTGGTAAAATAGCAAAGTTTCCTAAGAACACAAAAGCTCATCACGCCTATAATTTTCTTGAAAATATTAAAATCTCCAAGAAAAGTATATGGTATATCATGGTTGAGAACCAAGATAATGAGTTAAAAATGATAAAATATAACAATAAGGAGGGTTTCGATTTAACTAAATTCTTATCTGAATTGAAAAATTATTATGCACACCACACAATTTTAAAAGAACATCTATCTAAATTAGAAATAGATGGTAATGATAAATACTCTATAATAAAAAATATACCAGATGTCGAAATAGAAGGTAAAAAACTTATTTCTATTTTAATGACTGATTTAATTAAACTTCTTAAATAATTTAAAGTGAAACAGTCCAAGTATTTGTAGTACCAACATAAGGAACTCTTGTTGTTGATGGTTCGGAAACACTTACTAAATTAATAATACCTTGTAAACTTGCATTATTATATATGTTTATTCTAACATCTAACGTTTCCGAATAATACATATCTATACTATAATAAATATAGTTGCTACCAGTGGTTAACAATTCTAAAAACTTAACCCATGCTCCACCACTTCTTCTATACCACAAATTACCAACTGGTGATGTACCTAAACAATATAAATATCCATAAACCACAATAGTCCATTGTGCTGATTTTCCATACATATCGACTGACCTATTAGCATCAATTTGTGAAGCATTATTCACATCGTAAGAAACCGTCCCAAAATTAATATATGGTTGTGTATAACTATAATAATTACTCATACTCACTGGTAAATATGAAGGGATAGCATGTGATGATACAGTAGTAAATTGTTTGGGTGATACTGAGTTTCTATCAACTTCCTGAGATATATTTCTATTTATACCTGCTGTCCCCAATAAACTTAAACTACCACTTGCTAATAGAGTCATAAATTAATATTTTTATTTTATTGTATATATATTTTTGTTAAAACAGGTTTATTATCAAAATATTTTTCAAATACTTTTTTCCATGAATGACTAACTTCATTCTTAATTATATCATCTCTATAATATTTATAATAACCGCACGATTTACAAAAGATTTTTAACAAATCTAACATAGTATCATCATCACTTGGTATGACTTTTCGTCCAATATTTAATCCAAGTATTCTATCTATGTTCGCAGAAATAGCACAAGGATAAAAACCGTATAAATTTAATCCTATTCCACAATTCTGACTAATTACACAACCAGCTTCGAAGTTATCTTCTTTAAAATATGAATTATCAATAGGTGCATTATAAATATTAACAAATTCATCTAAATAAAAATCTGTTTTATAACTAATATTAACAACAACGTTCGATTTTATGAAATATATTTTCAATAATTCTTTTGTTTCTATTGAAATATTATTAGTAGTTATTTCAATTAACAATTCTTTATTATGTTTTATCTTATATTGATAAATTAATTTCAGTATTTCTAAGAAATCTGGATGGAGTGTTGGTTCACCACCTAACAACCTAATTCTTCTCCAAATTTTATTATTTATTACACTGTTTTCTAAAAATTTTCTAATTTGATTTATTTCGAAAACATCATCTGAATTTATAATATCACAGGAACGATTACAATTATGACATTTCAAATTACATTTATAAGTAATATCGATTTCAACACAGTCTAAAGAACGGTGATATATACAATCACTTTTCATTATTTATTATGGTTTCATATTCAAAAGTAAACTATATAAGTCTTTATTAAAAATACTCATATCTACATAAGCTTTAAGGTTATTACTATAACCATACGTTTGATTAAATAACATTGGGCAAGCAAAAAAGGTCTTTATATTTGGTTGTTGTTGATAATAATTACATGACCATTTATCCATATCATCCATAATATGATTTTCTATGACTTCAATATTTGAAAATCTATCTATAAATGTATCAAAAGTTGTATTTTTATAAGCTACGGCATGTCTTAATGTAATTCTACCACCATTCAATTTGACCAAATTATTACTATATTTTATATAATGATTTTTATTCATATATTCTTCCACTGTTGTAATTTCTTCATCATTTTTAAACCATTCAACTCTATGAGGTATACCGCCCAGATAAAACATATCCCATTCTGGGTCTATTTCATTAACACAATTTTCCATCTTAGTTAAAACATCACCATCTGGTTCAATATCATCTTCTAATATCAATATTTTATTATAATTATTAGATTTTGCATCTAAAAATATATTAACACTTGATTTATTACAACCTATATATGAATTTTCATTAGTAACACCGCTTACAAACTGCACTAAATTCAAAATATTTAATTCAGTAAAAAGAGTAGTCATATTTTCTTTTCTTTGGGTATCATCCACAAGATTTATACAATAAATTTTATCGAAGTAATTAAATGCATTCATAATTTATATTTTTATTTTAAACGTTACCTATTATAATGAACCTGTTTGACAATGTGCCACCATATACATATCCAATTGTAAATTCAGCAGATTTAACACCTCCTGTAAAACCTGGTATATTATATGTTTTTAAAACAGTATTTGCTGTATTTCTAAAATTAATAGTAAGACTATCACTTGACCAACCATTTGAGTTTATATTAACCAATAATATTGAAGATAAAGTAGTTGTTGAAGACTCAAAACTGTCTAACTCAACATTATATATAACATCTACATGAGAATTTTGTATCTCAATGTTTGCACAAATATAATAATATGTTCTACTTATTATTTGTTCAGTAGTAACATCAGCTCCAGTGGTGAAAGAATATATTACTTGATTTTTTACAACATTTGTATTGACTGGAAATGTCATAACACCAGTAAAATTTGAAGTTGTACAATTTAATGTGGTGATATTTGATGTTGTAGAATTCATTGTGGTAAAAGATTTAGTACCTGTTATAGATTGGGTTGAACCAGTTGTTACATAATCAGTGGGTCTTTCTAATGAAATCCAACCACCACTATAACCCTGAAAATTTGCACCATTATATCTAATAGCACCATTAACAGTTGGAGTTGTACTACTATTAACTAATGCAATTGCTGGCATATACACAACGTTGTTATATGTTGTTGCTGCATATCCAGACATACCTATAATAGATACATAAGATAAACTGGATGCGATTGATGAATTATAAGATGCTATTATCGAATCACATATACCAGCAGTATTAATAGTGTTAGTATTACCACCAATTATTACACTATTTTGTGAAGTATTATTTATTGTATTAGAAATACCAACAAATATACCATTATTACTAACACCGTTAATAGTATTTAATCTACCACCTATGATAGCTGAAGCTGTACTAATACCAATAAGATTATCAACACCGCCAATTATTACACTGTTAGAACCTGCAATATCAGATGTTCTGGTACTTGTCGATGAAATATTAACAGATGCAGAGGCACTTGCAATAACAAGATATGAAGCTGAACCTATACCACCAGTCATACTGGCTTCACCAGCAGCCGTAGTATATTCACCTTGGGAATGTGCATATTCAGCACTTGCAGTTGTTTTATATCCTTCGGCATGAGCATAATCGGCAGATGATGTTACAATTGTTTCCCTACCTTCGGCATGAGCATAATCGGATAATGGTTGAACATTTAATCCATTTGCTAAATAATACGTGCCGGGCGTACCAACAATAGTACCCACAACAATAGAATCACCAGTAATATCACCACCTACATCAATAGATATAGTTTTACTTTCACCCGTTGAATCAACATATTTAATATTTCCAGTTTCACTATCAATACCAAACAGAATATAACCTGCTTCTGGAATAGATAATTGACTGAATTTCGTTTCTTTTAATAATATTGCCATAAAGCACAAATTGATTTTAATGTATATATTATTTTTTATATTAAATAAAATAATTATTTTTGTAACCAAACTAATTTAAAACTCGTATGAAAATTTTCCAAAAAAACAGAGGTTTAATGAATTCATTTATTACTGGTTTAGTAATATTTATAGGGTTCATTTTCCTTAGTTCTATATCGAATGATGTACAATACATTAAAGTAGAAGTACCAGTCGATAGACCTGTACCTGTTGAAGTGAATATTTTAAATGCTCAAAAATTTATTCACGAATTGAGTTTATTTGAATCAGCTACAAATTACGCTGCAAGACGACCAAATTTTATAATAGATGGTGATACTCTGTGGTCTCAATATTGGGGTAGATACCAGTTTGGTGAAGCTTGTAGAATGTGTTTAGATATCGACCACATATCATGGGAAGATTTTAAAAATAATCCAGAACTTCAAGATGCTGCAATGATTTATTACATTGCTATTCTTAATAGTCGATTTGAACACTATATGGAGAAGGAAGATACCGTAACCAGAATTAGGAATATTTTTAACGAATATTCTAATAAAGTTATAAGAACTCATTATATAACAAATAGCGGACTTGTTGCAATGGCTCACAATATTGGTATTTCAACAGTGGTTGAGTTTTTAGATTCTGGTTGTAAAACAGTACCAAAAGATGGGTTTGATACGGAATCAGCAAATTATTTAGCATTATCAAATTTTGATTTAAATGTACCAATAGATAAAGCTAAATATAATCTGGATAAAATTCTGAAAAAATATAATCTTCAGAAAAAAATATAATGGATAAATATATAGACGAATTATATAAACTGGACTTTACTTGTGAAAGTCCAGTTTCTTTTGTTTTAAAAGTTAATGGCGAAAGGGAAATGTTTGTTGAAACAAACACTCGTTTCAATTCATTGTGGGTTAGAATGTCACAAGGCCAATATAGAATGATTAAAAAGGTAGAAAAAATAGAAGATTTAATACCTTTTATCAAAAATGAAGTCAGAGCATTAAAAATCAGAAATCTCTAATATTTTTAATCTTCTCAAAATCTGTTTTATATTTCGATTGATTTCAGGTTTATCCCTTGTTATATTATCCAAATTGTTTAATAATTTAACATTCTTATTTTGCTCATCTAATATTTTGTTTAATTCTTTTTTTGTTATAGCAACATTTGGATATATTACAGTTACTTCATATTTTTCAGATGGTATAACAATCATTTTAAATTCAGTATTATCAGTATTATCATTTAAATCGACCAGTATTTTTTCTAAATAATACTTTAGAACTTCTTGGGTTTGACTCGCAGAAATACCTACGGGATATGTACACTTTAATATAACTAATTTTTTATTCATAGAGCGAATCTATTTTATTTTTTCTCTTATTTTGAATAAAAATTTTATATAGTTCATGTAATGTAATATATTTAGGGTTTTTATTTCCTACTAATTCGAAAATAACACCAGAATTTTCTATTAATTCAAATTTATCCATATCAATTTTAAATAATTTAAATGATATTATTGGTTCAAAAACCATCATATCAATAATATAATACTCATTAATAATATGAACTACAACAGGTCTATACGGAGATTCGTGATTTATATGTTTAATTAATTCTTTATAGTGAAGACAATCTTTCATTTATACTATATTTAAAGCTGATAATATGGGTTTATATTTTATTTTCAATAATATTACCTTATCTGGATTGTATTCAGATATTTGATTCCAAAATCTTCTAAACCATTTTTTATTATTTGTGCTGTAATAATATTGTAGTTTACTTTCTAATTCTTCAAAAGAAAAAGATTTATATGCGTATTCCTTTCTTTTTGACTTAGTTTTTATGATTTTTATACCAACACCACCAAGTATAGACTTATAATCGAGAAAAGATAAATCATTATTATCAAAAAATTCTTTTAATCTATTAAAATGGTCAAATATTATTTTTCTAAACCAATAATCTCTAAAATCCCGTTCAACTGTATAATATCCGATAATATGATTATAAGACATAAAATCTTCTTCTCGATTGAACATCATTTTTTGTTCTTTGTATAATTCATCATCTACTATTTTAAATAATAATTCATCATTTGATTTCTTATTTTTTTTAAGTGTATCAATTTTCAAATTAGTCGATGATTTTTCTACAATCAAATTCGTAAGTGAAACTGTATTAACTTCTGTTTCTACTTTTTGTGAATTATAAAATTCTTTCTTCAAATCCAGAATTCTATTATCAAATTCTTCCTGTAAATTTCTAAGTTTTTTCAGGAACATTTTTTCAGTTTCAATATTTATCATAAAGCAACATATAAACGGTTCATGTTTAAAACAACCTCATCTATAATTCGGTCTAAATTTTCAATTGGTGGTTTATTTTCAAATATTAAATCAAATCCATCATAATTATCGAGTTCAATTTCTGATGCATGATTCATATCTCTCTGGTCATTTTCTCTTAGAGATGTTGGGTCACCATTCAACCTGATTAATAAACCACCCATTTTTTTGATATAATCAGCCTCGTTTTTAAATCTAACATCCGAAACAACCCAATTATCAACTTCAGGGTGATACTTTGAAAACAATGATAAAACCCACGCATCATGATGAAGATTATTTCTAATAGCTTCAGTGCCTATTTTTTGCTGCATTTCACCAACTGTCATCCCCCACTCAGGTAAAAATTTTAGTTTACCTTCTCTGGACATAGCTTCTTCCATAGATATACCAGTTAAATAAGATACGATATATTTTAAATCGTATGCAAATTTTTTGTTTTCAAATTTAATCCCTTGTTTTTCGTAATACTGAATAATTCTTTCAGAAAATGCATCTTTTCCATTTAACCCGACCCTATCTTACCAGAAATCCCGATTAGATAGGGTCGTTTTTTAATTGTTTTATTCATTTTATTTTATTTTATTTTTTAATATTTAATAAATATTATAAATGATATAAATTTTAATTATTAATAATATTTCCATATATAACCTTTTGCTGTTTTTGTTTTATTATTGCAACAATTTCTTATAGTTTCAGAATCACAATTATATTTTTCAGATGCAACTCTACAATTTTGATATTTATCAATAAAATTACCATCAATATCATATTGTGCTACACATTTACTTCTATTACTAATATCAATATTTAAACCTTTATTCCAAGGTATATTACCTTTTTTAAATGTTCCTGAATTAGGTTTATTACTTTTATATTTTGAAGTACATTTTTGACTACAAAATTTTCTATTCGTGTTGGGTGATGCAGTAAATTTTTTTCCACACATTTCACAGATAAATTCATTAGCTTTATCATAATTCCAAGGTATATTACCTTTTTTAAATGATGTTTGATTACCATATGTTAAACCATCACCACCACAAGTATGATTAACTAAATCAAAACCCCAACTATTCATTAATTGAATCCAAAATTTTTCCCAGAATTTCCATTCTAAAACAGATACTTCATCAATTATTTCAAATAATGGTTTTATTTTTTCCCTTTTTAATAATTCTATCCAATTTGTTTTATGTGTTTTTTCATTGTGTTTACGATTCATATGATTTTTTAATCTCATATTTGGATTATTTGTCTTACCCACATACCTAACTAAATTATTACGAGGGTCACTGAGAGTGTAAATATATACTGTTTTCACACTAATTTTACCACTCACACCTATTAACATTTTTATTTAATCATTTTTTCTCCAATAATTTTCTTATTCACTGATAAGAAAATTGGATTATACCTATAATCATTGGTTATATCATTTTTAAACCAAGGGTCAGGTATATAACTTTGAATTGATATCATATCACTACGATATTCCACGACCATTATATCTTCATAAAGATTTTCATACTTAATTAACGAGATAAGATTGTTTTTAGAGTCATTTAAGGTATATTGGGTATAATGTATCACTTTGGGTTTTGAAACCGCATACATAACCTCAAATTCACTCTGAGATATGTTTATTCTTATTTGATTCCTTTTTATAGTACCAATATCTTTAATATTCAATGAAAAATCTGTTTCATCAACACACTCGGCATACGTTTCAAGACTATCACTTTCCTTATTTAGGAAAGCAAGCATATATTTTTTAAAGGGGAAAACATTTAGATTTAAGCTGGACGGTAAAACACTAACATAAAACCTTTTACAGTATTCAATACTTAAACAAGACAAATCTGTCATAATGTTTTTATTTTCTTATATTCCTTAATACAATTTTTGTTTAAAAAATATTTGAAAATAAAATGTTTTATTTTAAAATTTTTTCAATTTTAATTTTCCGAATTTCATTTATACTATTTGTGTAACATGTGAGAAATTCAACAATAGCTATTTGTATGACATTTTTACAACCATCTTCGACTAAATAAACATCATTTCCATCGCATTTAACATAGTGATATTGTTTGTATGTATGTCTATTATAAAATATATTATAATTACTCATCATCACCCAAAATCTGTTTTATTTTCAATCTCCGTATTTCATTTTTATCTGCTGTGAATCTCTCATAAAAATTTGGAACACTGAAATATTTTTTCTTACTTGTCCCAACTGGTCTTAAAGTTGCCTGATGTTTATTTATAGATAAAACATAATATTCTCTTTCTGTATGTGTATCATATATAATTTTATTAGAATCTATTAAAAAATAAACTGATTGGTTAATCATATAAACTATCTATTTTTTCTTTCCGAGAAGAAATTTTTTCAAATTCTTCATAAGTTTTTAAAGTCAAATTATAATTATCTGTTTTTGCATATATAATTATTATAGTTCTAATTGACATTAACGATTTTTCAAACTCTGATTTTAGTTTATCAGAGCCATTGATAGATAATTCAATTAATTTTTTATATATGTCACCGTTTAATTTTTTATATATGTCACCGTAAATATCATTAATACTTTTCAGTTCATTTGCCAGATATTTTGCATATTTTTTTAAATATGTTTGATTTGTTGAATCAATGATAAAATTAGAAATCATTTTAGGTGTAACATTAAGATGACCTGATATAATTTCACGATGTATGACTTTTTTATCACACCAAATTTCAACACAGTCCCCACCATCACCATCACAATTATTTCTAAGAGTCCAACCATATTTTTTGTTATTTATCGTTATTTCTCTGAATTTCTTTTTCATAATAAATATTTATCTGATTTATTATATTTTTCCAATAACCTTATTGCAGAACTACTAATATGTTCATATTCTTTATCACAAAATATAGAAACAACCTTGATATTAGGTTTTAAATCCTGAAGAAACCTATACTGTGTTAATTCATATTGCAGGTCTGTAATGTTTCGCAATCCCCTGATTAAAGTAACATCATATTCAAGGGTGTCAAGAAAATCCGTCAACAACCCATCATAAAATTCTACTTGTCTGGATTTTATTATTTCTGGTAATTCAATTAAAACATTATTTTTTTCAGTGTTAATACCCCTTGCAATAATTACTTTATCAAATATTTTTTCCGCTTTTTCTAAAATATTCAAATGTCCTCGGTGAAAAGGCGAAAACGTACCTGCATAAACAGCAATATTTGGCTTTTTATATTTAATATAATCTAAAAACTCTGGTTTCAAATTATAATTTTCAAGAATTTTAAGTCGGTGTTCTTTATATTTTTTGTAATCGATAAATTGATATTCTTTGAATATTGCATCTTCAAATTTAATGAATGTTTCAATATCTGAATATAATACATCCAAGTCCAATCTACATAGTAACGTAGACAAATAACTATTTGGAACATGGTCTTTAGTATCCAAAATAGCATATTTTATTTCATCATTCTCTACATATAGCCTAAATAATTCGGCTGATTTTTCTTCATTATCCTTGTTTTTAGGATTATAAATTATATCATGAAATATAATAGCTAATAATAATTCATCTGATAATATACCTTGTTCTTGGGCTTTTAATAACATATATTCAATATGATTCCAGTTATGATAAAATCGGTGAGGTTCATCATATCGAAGAAGTTCATTTGGATTGATATTAAACTTCTTAAAAACTTCCAATACTAATTCTTTCATATCTCAGGAATTATAGATTTTATTTTAGCTTTTCGTTCTTCATTCAAAACATATTTATCATAATCTTTTAATTGATAAACACCATCATACAAAGATAATATTTTATTTTTATCATCACCCTCTTTATAAAGTGACTCACATTTTTTCAAACCAATATTATAAAATTTCATAAATCCTTGTACGTCCGTTGTTTTAAATGTGAGATTATACCCACACTTTACATCATGTAACATAAAACGGTCATAAAATACTACATCATTATATCTTTTATATTTCTCTGCTACTTCTTCATTCACTTTTGTGTCATTACCCATAATATATGGGTCAAATTGTATATCTGATTTATCGGAATTCGCATAATAAAATTTTACTTCATCATCTAAATAAGATAAAAAATATCCTTCACTTGTACCATAGAAACCTCGTTTACATGAACTAATATAATTTATTAACGAGGAAGATATTTTAACAATATCAATTTTTCCTTGGTCATTTAAAAAGTATGTGACAAATAATTTATATGGTTTATCATTATATTTTTTATTTAATTGTAGTATTGGTGTCTGAATTTCAAAAAAATTAGGCATCAATTTAATTTCGTATTCTTTGTATCTTTCTATATTAAACATATTATAAAGTTTTATAGTGCCATCTGACATACATTAATAAAACTCCAAGCATATTATGACCTCGACCATTACAAACTCCCCAGAATGTATCACCCCAATCGTTACCTTCTACAATATAATCATCTCCAGTGGCGAGTAGTTTTTGTTTTAATTCTTCATTCTGAAATTTTAACATCAATAAATTTTTCATCAATGGGACTTTAACATCAACCCAATCATCTCTATATTTCACGTTTTTTCCGAAATCTTTAGCATCCTTGGTTGACATTTTAGAAACCAATATTCGGGTATTTTCATCAGTTGATTTACAAGCCTGATATGCATGTTCTGTTGAAGGGTATTCTATTCCTTCGTACTCTATATTAACTGGATGAAAATTAGATAAAAATCTATATTCACCTCTAAATTGTAAAATCTGGGTCATATTCAAACAACTCTTTTAATTTTTTCATTCTTTGTGTAATATATTGTTCAAGTTTTTCACATTTTATTTTGTAAATATGAAATCTATTAAAATTAGAACAAACATACCCAATCTCATAAATCAAATATTCAAGGTTTTTTATATTTTTATTTTTTTGTGTGAAAATTTCTGTCTTACTATATATGTTCTGTTTAACATATATTATTTTAACCCCACTTAAACCTTCATCTAAAAGAAATTCTTTTGCTTTTAAATGTAATGATGTGTTATATATTTTCATATCTAACTTTATAAATCAGGGTTTGTTAATAAACCATTATCAACATATTTAGTAACATCTATTTTCTGATATAAACCAACAAGATAATCCAAATGAATTCTAAAAAATTTTGCGTTAGTTTCATTTTGAACTATACATGGTTGAATAATAAGACAAGTTTTAGCATCCAGTTTACCCCTATTATTTTTTATAAATTTACGTAATTCTTTAGTTTTAAAAATATACATTATATGCTGTGTACTTTTAGGAAGGGAGCTAATAAAAATAAAATATTCAGCTTTAGTTATTACTATACCAGATGGTTTTTTCCATGACTCATATTCAACGGCAAAGTGATTATTCATTGCTACATATTTATCGTGCTTAACCTCAATAAAACATAGGACGTTATTATTATCATCATATACTATTAAATCGAAAAATTTTAAATCTTCATTTTTACGATTTTCAACGATATTATAATGTTTAATTTTATGAAAATATTCTAATGCAAAAAGTTCATATTTCTTAGCATCTATTAAATCTTTATCAAAATTATTTTTAGAAGAAGGAAAATCCATAATAATTTTTATTTAATATATTCAAAATAATGAATAAAGTTTATCATTCTAAAACCTCTAATTCAATATCAAATAATTCTTCTATTTTTAATTTTCTGGTTCTTCTCAAATAATAATCGTTAATTTTATTAGTTTTAATTCTATATGTATGCGAGTTTCCAGCTAAACGTAAATTAAAATCGTAAACAGTATATGTTTTTGTTAAATATTTATATACACATTCTCTTATATTTGATATTTCAAAATTTTCAAAACCATAATCTTTTAGATAAGTAATGATATCAATTTCTATATCTTTTTTTAAATTCATTACAAATCTTTTAATAAGTAATATTTCTGAAAAATCATTTCTGGTATATTTACTTCCACATAATTACAATGTTGACAATATAAAAATATAACACCCTTGTTATTACCAACCGATAATTTACCATGATTAATATCATTTTTACAGTGAAATTTTTGAACACTGTCAAATTTCTGCCATAAATTAACAGCTTCTACTTGTTGAGAGGTGGATAAATAAGATATCATATTTTTTATATACTTATTATTACCACAAATATATTAAATAAAATATTAGGATATTGAATAAATATAATTAAAAACAAAAAACTACCAATTATTGATAGTTTTCGTCTTGGATAATTCCATATTTACTGAAATATCTTAGGGGTCGCCATTTAACTAATTCACCAGTTTTTTTATTGTTAACAAAAAACCCCCATTTTAGATAGGGTCGGCTACAAAGTAATAATGTCCAAGCCCCACCTTTTGGTATATCAAGGTAATGTCTTTGTTCAGCTTTCATTCTTCTGGGTTTCCAAGCCTTGGCTAAATATTCAACGGGATTATCATTTTCATCGGGCATCACATTATAGTAATAACCTTTTATAATGATTGAAATCAAATCACAGGAATGGTCATGAAAAAATCTACGGTCATCCGATTTAATCCAGTGGTGTAAACGAATAGTATAACCAAAAAATACTAAACTCCAACGATAGAGATAAGGGCATTCGGGACGACCCAAAGGCTCTTTTAATCTAATTTGGAATATTTTTCCAAATAGATGTTTGTCGTGGTCTTTATATACTATTATTTTTTTCATTATACTGTCTTATCAATCTTAATAATCATTGATGGTTGAGTTTTATATTCTTCCATAAATGAATTATCTGGCAACATTTTAAGATAATATTTTTTATCTTCCAGCCATTTCCTAAATTTAACTTGGCGTTCTGAATTTTGAAAAGTCCATGCTGGATGTGTTAAAGAAACTATGCTACCACAATAATTCAAAAAATTATACATATGCATGATGTGTTCAACATCAATATTATCTTTGAAATTTGGACAAGCAATAATATAATCATAACGTTTTTCGGTATCAAATTTGAAAAAATCTTCACCGACAACATTATAACCTTTTTGTTTTAATTGATTTCTTAATTCCTGATTTAATTCGATACAATCGAAGTTGAGGTCTGTCCCAGAATGAAATTTTAATATACCATCGATTAAATCACCAGAACCAGCAGAGGGTTCTAAAATAGAAATATTATCAAAACCTTCAGAAAATCTACATTCGTTGAGGATTTGCTTTACAACACCGATGTTTGTTTTTCTGATAGTTTTTTCCATTTATTTAAGATTTATCCACAATAAACCGTATATCTTTTTGGTCAATCATTTCATGAAATTGTGCAAGTAAAGCAGCTTCTTCTCTATCTAAATGAGAATCTTCCAATGCATGATGCATTATTTTATCATAATTGTCTCTGGATATTGTGTGAGTTTCAAAAGATTTTTCAATCATTTTTTTTAACTCATCAGCAGTTTTACTTTTTTTATACATGAAATCTTTCATGACTTTTTTATTTTAAATAGTCAAGCGAGAAGGATTCGAACCCCCGACCTCACACAAGTAACATTTGAAATTACCACCTTACATGTTCTGAGATTCATGTGTGTCAATTACTCACTCACTCCACTCTTAATTATATAATTAGGTAATTTCATCTGTCCAATCCGAAGACTGATGTATGCGCTCTGAACCAACTGAGCTATCGCCCGATTAAAAATGTTAAAGAACCTGTTATTATTTACGTTTTATAAACTAATAAAGTTTCAAAAATAATCAAATTATTATTATAAAAAAAATATTTAACATATTTTAATAAAAAGATTCTAATATACCTACTCTTTATGCTTTTCGGATACCGCAATAATTTAACACCAGCAAGACATATCATTAATTTTAGAAAGTGTAACCCTATCTTTAATTAACGCAACACTAATATCAGTTAATGACCGTAAATCGAATTCTTCATTTTTATCAAACTTAGTTGCCCAATAACCAACTTCATAAGCTTCAACTAAAAGTTTATTATCATCAGTTATTTCAATGTCTTTAACTTCGAAATAATGATAATGTTCTTCAAAATTAATCATAACATTATCTTCTTTAATTACATTATCATCAGTTATGAATATTATAACACAACCAAATTTTTCCTGAATTTTAGCAGTCTTAATACTGCCTATTATTTTTTCTTCCATAATATTATTTTATTTTAATTAAATGCTTTTTTCAGCAGCTTCCCACCCTAATATAAATGTCTGGATATCAGCACTTGTTATAGATGGATAATGTTTTCTAAAATCCTGTAATGCTTTAGTCAGCTCTTTCTTGCGTTTAATTTTTTCAATCATAGTACATAATTTATTAATTCATTAATCCCTTAACCAAGCATAAACACCTTCCATCTTATATGAATCGGATTCTGGTATTTGGTCTGATACACTTGAATATATAAATTTAAAACCTTTATATCTTCTTGAACTAAGAATTTCATCTATTTGAATAGACTCCAATGGCACATTTACCGATTTGGTATATTTTACAGCCATTTTATACGCATCAATAATATTAACAGCACCACCACCAAAATACCCTAATACCCAAATGTTACTTTTTGAGTTAGTATCATAGTACTTTTTAAAATCTCCGTGTGTTCTGATGTTATAATCTGACATACGTTTAAATTTTAGATTTTATATGTAGAATATTTTTAAATAATTGTGAATATAATTTTTTTCGAGAATCTACATTTGTGATTGGATGATTTTCAACATCTAATACTTCTTTCTGACCACCCCATCTTTCATCCCCCATTTTTGTCCAAACTGAAATAGTTCGAGCTGGTGGCATTTTGCCTTCTAATTTTAAACATCTCCACGACCCACCGTATATACTACGATACCATTTTTTATTAACTCTTGGAGAATTCCAATATAATTTTTCTTGTTTTTTTAATAAATCTATACTTTCCATTCTCATAAAAATCAAAAGTCAAATATAAATATTTTTAAATTAATATTTAATATATAATAGAAAATTATTTATGTATATGAAACATATAAGAATGTTTGAAGAATTTAGTATAGTTGAGAATATTGAAATTGAGAATACTGAAAATATTGATGTTGCTCCTAAAAAATATGATATTGGTGATTTAGTGTGGGCGAAAGACATGGGAAATCATGGTTTGGTCGGATTAGTAATGTCAAATCCAACGAAAGATGAAGACGAAATGTCCATATATGATGTATATTATAGAGGTTATAATGGAGATATTATACCGACCAGAGAAGATGAAATAGAAGAATTAATAGAAGCTGATAGATTATATTATGCTGAAAATAATGGCGATTTATTACATTACCCAAATATAGCTAAGAAATTAAATATTACAATTAATCCTAAATACCAACAATATTTAGATGATGTTCAAGAAGAAAATTTATAAAAAAAGGCGTGAAATTCACGTCTTTTCTTTTTTTAATCCATTTTTTATTAGAAACAAATAGTATATTTTTCTAAATCGGTAAATTTAGATTTACCTTTCTGGTCTCCAATCGGAGTTTTGAATAAATTATGTGAACCAACTCTAATAACGTCACCATTTTTTATAGCAAAGGTATTAGATGGATGCTCGATGATGACCTCATCCCGAACACCATTAGTGTATAATCTTACTCTTACAGATTTTGGATTAATTTTAACATAAGGATTAACACCAAATACTGATAAAACCACACCCTCCCCAAACTGATAGTATTGTTTTTCCATAAGAGCAAGAAGAAAGGTTAGTAACTTGGTTATTGCAATTTCTGAATAACCATTTTCGCTCAGATACGAGCGAAGTGTGAACAGATTTGTTCTTTCGTTCATAATTGTTTACTTTTTAAGGGTAGTAATACCCAGTTAATATTAACTTATGTTAATATTTGACTATAAAAATAGATAAAATAAAGTTAATAACCTAATATTTTAAAGTTTTTAACGAAAATCTAACAGTGTAATTTTTTTATTACCTTAGTATATACTATTTTTGTTTCAAAATTATATATTATGAAATTCACAGATTTAGATGAAATATTGCAGTTGAAAATAAAAAAGGTTCTCAGAAAAGAAAACTTTGACCTTTCTTTATTGACAGATGCCATCGTAACATTAAATAATAACTATGACGTGGATGCTTTATATTGTAAAGGTTGTGAAGTGTTATTTGAAAATAATAATGTAAAACAAATTAGTTCTGTTTCGTAAGTTCTCTTTTTTTCATTAATTCCCTATATTTATCGGTAGTATGAATATATTTTTTATTTATCATATCAGATATAACTACACATTCTATACCCAATTTATCAGTTAAATTCTTTATTTTATTATAAGTTTCTTTATTTAAATATAATTTTTTGATATATTTTATTGATATTTTATTGGTAACTATTATTTCTTCAGCTATATCAAAATCCATAGCACCCTTATCGGTTTTAACTTTCCAAAAATTTTCTGAATCTTTTTTGTTTTTACCAACTCTCATTTTTTTAAAAGCTTCACCACGTCCATATTTTTTTATATAATATAAAAAATAGTCTGGATTCTCAGAAAAAGGTAATAATCTGTATTTATCCGTTAATTTAGGAACATCAAATTCAATAACACAATCATGAGAATATTCGACTGCCGTATGAAAGTTTCTGGTAGCAGATATACCATATTTTACGCCTGTAACATCCTTTCTAAGTGGAGAATCGAATACACCACTATTCTCTATGAATTCATTTTCTAATATATGTTTAATACCACTAACACCTCTAAATAATTGGTAATTCTTACCTTCATTAATAAATTCATAAAACCCTTTTATCATTAAAATAAAAATATTTTTATGTTATATATTAATTTAATTTTTTAAGTTCTCTTTTTAACTCCGATAAATCATCCAGCCAAAGTTCATGTAAAGTTTTTTTAGAATATTCTTCCAATTCTTTAATTTTTTCAGCTAATTGATTTTTTAAATTATCATATTTTTCTTTGGAAAGAGAATATATCACCATATTTAATAGATAATCATACGAATCATCTATTTTATCCAAATTATTTTTTATACATTCCTGTTCAATAAATTCTTTATTTTTATTGGATATAACGATTTTATTTTTAATTATTAAATCTATAAAATTACACCTGTTATTAAGTATCTGTATATCTCTTTTGAATTTATCAATTACAGAATTTTTTCTTTTATCATAATAATCTAATCTGATTTCCATGAAATCATCTATTACTTCATAAATGTCCCCGTATAATTTGATTTTATCATTCTTATCAAACAAATTCATGTTCGAATTATTGATATACGATGTTAAATCAAATATTTTCAAAATATAATTAGGGGTAAATAATTTTAAAGATTCTTTAGGTAATTGTATTATAATATTGACGTTCTCATCTGTACTATGCTTAGTATAATTCAATATAACTTTAGTATCAATCAATTCATTTAATTTGAAATAAAATTTATCATACCACAATCCAATCGGTAATTCAGTTATTTTTAACCTATCATTATGTAACTCAAATGTACCCTCTGTAACATATCGGTCTTTATCCAGATATATTTTACCTTTAAATTTATTATAATATGGATTAATATTTTTTCTTGGATTAGCTGAACCTTTTATTTTTTTTTCAATATAATCAACCAAATCAACAATATTATATTTTGGAACTAATGTTGACCAACCAGTTCCAATACCTTCTGCCCCATTCACTAATACCATTGGAATAATAGGTATATAAAATTTAGGTTCAATCACATATCCATCATCATCTAAATATTCTAAAACTGCATTATCTTCTTTCCTGAAAATATAATCTGTTATAGGAACTTTATTTGTAAAAATATATCTCGAAGCAGATGAATCTTTACCACCCATTGAACGAGTTCCAAATTCTCCAGATGGTATAAGCAAATTTATATTATTTGAACCAACAAAATTCTGAGCCATATTGATAATTGTTTGTTCAAGTGACTGTGGGCCATGATGATAAGAGGTGGCTTCAATAATAGCACCTGATAATAAACCCACTTTAACTTCATCTTTATAATTCTTTTTATTTAAAGTATAAAGTATTTTTCTATGAGTTGGTTTAAATCCATCAATAACACTTGGTATTGACCTAATATTATCGGCCATACTAAATTCAATAAGTTCATCATTTATAAATGAATCATAATATGTTTTTTTACCAAATTTATCTACTTCATTGTTTGGTTTATATTTCAACAACCAATTTTTTCTATCTTCAGCCCTATTTTTACGAAAAGCCATATCAATTAAATCCTTGGTTATTTCTGGATTTCGATAATTAAAACGTATTAGATGTTTATCAATTTCTTTAAAGAATTCTTTTGATTCATGTGGTTCTATTGTACCAAGTCCTTTATAATATTTTACAAACCAATTATCAACATTTACAGTTTCTTTCCATCTCCTGTATTCATTTAATTTATAAAAATATTTAACAACAGCACCTTTTTTTACTTTAACAATTGGTGTAACAAATTCGTATATAAAGTCAGCTTCAAGTAAATATGGGAAAAATGTTTCAAACAAATTAATCAACAACCCTTTAATATGTGAACCATCATGGTCTGCATCGGTAAAAAGAACAACTTTACCATATCTTAATTCAGAAGTATTTGTATATTTTTTACCAATTTCTAAACCTAAAGCTGATATAATACCCTTAATTTCTTCATCTTCTAATATTTTTTTAACTGCTATATCTCTAACATTTAAAGGTTTTCCTTTCAATGGAAATGCACCATAATAATCTCTACCAGTCACTGAAAATCCTCTTAAACAAGAAGAAAGTGCTGAATCCCCTTCAGTTAAAAATAATAAACACATTCTACTATCTTTAGTACCAGCTCTATTAGCATCATCTAATTTTCTCACTTTAACAGTTCTACCATTCTTATTTTTAACAGCTTTCTGTAAAGCTAATTGTTCTTTGAGTTCAATATAATCAATAATTTCCTGAGTAATATCTGATTTTAATATTTTCTTAATAAAATTATCTGATATTTCAATATCTTTAAATGATGATATTTTGGTATTTAATATTTCTTTAACCTGACTGTCAAATTCTGGATTAAACACTTTAGTATTTAAAAATAAAAATATTTTTGATTTAATATCATTCGGATTAATCTCGAATTTATTTCCTCGTGAAAGGGATGATTTTAGTTTACTTGTTATTTGATTTATAGCATGATTTACATGAGTTCCACCTTGTAATGTAGCCAGACCATTAACCAATGAAATTTGTTCAAATGAATCAGAAAAAGTTTTCATAACACCTATTTCCCATAAATCGTTTATTTTTTCATAAATAATTTCATGGTTATCGAGCATGAATAATTTCATATAATCTTTAAATGATTTTATACTAATCAGATTATTGTTGAAATATACTTTCACATTTGGATTATATGCAGCTATATCAATAGTTCTCTTAATCATAACTGATTTAATATCATCAATTAATTCTATAAATCCGAACCTTTCGTAATCTGGGAGAAAAGATATTTTAGTAAATTTTTTTGAAGATACTCTAATGTGTGGTTTTGGTAATTTACCTTTTTTATCCGATGATAAATTATCAGTAAATACTTGTTTGTAATAATTTTTACCATCAGCAGTTTCAACTATAAACTCTTTAGAAAATATATTACAAGCTTTTGCACCTATACCATTTCGACCACCCCCTATTCGTTGTTCTGTATCATCATAATTTTCACCCGTAAGTAAATGTCCAAAAATTAATTCTGGTACATATACTTTTTCATCTTTATGAATAACAACAGGTATACCATCACCATCATTCCAAACAGATATTTTATTATTATCAATTTCAATTTTAATAGATTTAACTCTACCTGTCTTTACACTGTGGTCAGAAGCATTAGTAATAATTTCATCAAATATTTTTATTAATCCAGCATTATAATTAATTTCTTTCTTAACTATTTTTAAATTTTCAAAATTATCTATATTATCAACAGTGAATACCATTCTTCTTTCAGAATTAATTGAACCAATATAAGTATCACTACGCTGTAAAACGTGTTCTCTCTGGGAGAGTTTCTTATATTGTTCTTCAATCTTCTTTTTCTTAACCATTCAAAATATTTTATTTTTATACGATATGATTTTATATAATCATTTTATCACTTTGTTTTATTAAAATTTATTAAAATGAAAAAAGCCCTCATTTTAGAGGGCTTTCATATTTATGAAATTTTAGCAAGCACTATTATTTTTTTATAACTAAACCCAACAACATAATTTTTAATAATAGAGTTATAAGACCCAGTTATTTCTGAATTTTGTTCTATTGTTGAATCAGCTATCAGTTTTCCTTTTATTTTCATATTTTATTTTTATTTTGTATAGGTATATATTTAATTCACGAATCTTAAAAATAATATATATAAATAAAAATATTTTTAATGACTTATATTCATAATTGGAATTCATTTAACGAGAATATAAATTTATTAAACAATTTAAACGATTTTGATTATATATTAGAAGGTAATAATACCTTAGAATTTATGAAAGAAAAAATTAAAAATATGTTTGATAAATTAAAAACAAAGTCACAAATAAAAGAATTTTTTAAACAGGTTGTCACTAAAATTTTTAAATCTAAATTACCTTATAAAAGAATTTTATTAATATTCTTAATATCAATTTCAACATCTAAAATAGCCTCATCTGATTTAAAAAGAATAGATTTCATCGAAAACGAAATTAAGGATTATGTAAATAAATTAATAGATTTTGGATTAACTCCATACAAAGACATATCATATATGGATGCATCTTCAGATGAAACATTAGAATTTCTCGATAAATTAGCATATAGAGAATCAAGAAATAATTGGTTATCTGCTAAAAAAGGATACGTTGGTAAATATCAATTCGGAAAACATGCTTTTAAAGATATAAAAAAAAATCAAATTGATTCAGCAACATTCGTTAATAATCCTAACTTGTATCCAGAAGACGAACAAAATAGAGATGTAATAAAATTATTAAAAAATAATAAATATTATTTAAGAAATTATTACAAATATATCGGTCAAACTATTGGTGGTATTAAAATAACCGAATCTGGAATGTTAGCAGCATCTCATTTAGTAGGTCAAAAAGCAGTTAAAAATTTTTTATCATCAAATGGTAAAATAAATGATAAAGATGGTAATGGTGTTTCTTGTTATAATTATTTAAAATATTTCACTGGTTATAAATTAAATTTAATATAATAATTCCAATAATATTTCTGAAAAATATCTTAATATATTAATCCTAAATATAAATTGTGGAATAATAAATATATCGATAATTTAAGAAAAATTTTTTCTTAAATTCTCGTTAAATAAATAAAATCTATTTCATCATTAGTATCCAATTGGTATAATGCTGTATCAGTATTCCAATAAAAATAATCACCAACTTGTTCGTCATCTGGCAATCGAATAATTATACCATTTGGAGAAAAGAAACCCATATAAGTTCCACCTGAACCACCCACATTAATTTCAATACCATTTATCATAACCTTAACATTAGAATTAGTAATACTTGAAATAGGGGTGCTACATGCTAATTGTGAACCAGAACCTGATGTGGTTATTAATGCTGCCATATTTAAGTTAGTCGTTGCATATGTTATACCAGTAATTTGACCATCAACATATGTATCCACATATTCTTTAGTTGTTACACTTGTAGCACTAATAATACTTTCTGTTGTTACACCTAAATTAATTTGTGTTATTGTTCCGTCAGCTAATTGTTTTCCTTTTATTTTTAGAGCCATAATATATTATTATTTTTTTTATATATTAAAAACATTTGTTTTTTTTTAATATTATCTTGAAATTTTTTCAAAAATATATATATATATAAATTAAAAATATTTTTGATAATGAAATCCAGAAAATTTATATTTTCTTTAAACGAGTGGTTGAATGAACAATTCAACCCACATAAATATGAATCATTCTCAGAACTTACAGAAAAAGATTTATATGATATTGGTAAATGGGGGTTAGAAAACGATTTTTCAACAAGTGGTGCATGGGATGGTGCTGATAATTTAGAAGAAGCTATAAAAAATATTGTTGATGGTTTTAAATTATTACTCAAAGATAAATTTCCCGATGGTTTTAATGAAATACCTAATATTATTAAAGTATATAGATTTATTATATTAAAATCCCCAGAAGAATTAAACACAGAACATTTAGGATATTCATGGTTTTCTAATCCTGAAAGAATAACGAATCCTTATTTTAAACAACAAATGTGGCATTTAAAAGAACCCAATTTATATTTAATAACAGCAGAAATTACTGAAAGTAAAATTGATGTTCCAAGAAGTTTATTTCAACGAGATATGGTCTGGGTAGAAAATGAAATTGTTTTGAAAGACGATACAAATATTAAAATATTATCTTTAGATAAAATACACTAATACACATCACCATCCAATAAATTATTAATTTTTAATTTCCTTATTATTTTAATATATTCAATACCAGTACATTGAAAATATGTCTGTCTTTTATTATGTAATATACGTTCATACATCAATGTTAAATATTTTGAACGCTTGATATCTCTGTATACCATACAATAGTGATAATTAATTAATGAATATTCAATATCAAATATTTTAAACATACGATAATATACATCTTTTTTTACTGACTTATAATCACTTGGAAATAATTGCATAAAAGAAAAACCATTTAGATTATGTTCAAAATAACCATTATTATATCCATATCTAATATCATAATCAAATATTTTACCATCATATATCTTACTTATACCATAAATAATAGTTATATGATGTTTATTACTGGTAATTGTCGGTATGGCATTAATTATTCTTAAATAATCTATTTTATATTTATTATTTATTCTAAAATATACTGATTCGGATTCTTTTATATTATGAAATTTAATAAGGTCGGTATTAAATCCTATATTCTTAAATAAATTAATAAATTCTGAATATATTAAACATATATATGTCTTTTTAAATTCAGTAGTAACTTTTATTTCTATACTATTTAACTTTAATAAAGATTCATATCCTCGTCTATTATAAAGTACGAATTTAATTTCTATAACATTTACATTCATTATTTATAAATAAGTAGTAAAAATAATAAAAAAAAGAGAAAATATATATTATATATAGTATATATCATTAAGTTGTACCTTTTGAAGAAATTCAAAAATGTTATTTTATATATTGTTGTTAATCAATTGATTATAATTAGGATTTATTTATGCTAAAAACGTGAGTTGTTTTGGGTAACATCTTCTTTCAATTTAATATAAAAAACTATTTCTTTTTGATTAACATCCACGTAATAATCCACACGATAATTCCAATTATATTTCAGAATCCAATTTTCCAAAGCGGTTAAGAATTGAAAATGTGGAGTGTTTGGATTAGTGAAATCACCATATTCGAATTTTTTATAAACAATTTTATTATTTGAGATGTAAACTGGTTTTTCCTTCAAGAATTTTTTGAATTCGGTTCTAACTTTACCTAAAAATGTAAGATTATTTAGATTTATAGTTTGTAATATACCATAAATCGACATGGTAGAATTCATACTCAGATTTTTTAAAAATTTCGATGTAGTTTTGAATTGACCTGTTTGAATTAGTTTATGTTCATGATTTATATAAAGGCCATATTTCAAAACAAAAGATTCTACTGAAAAGTAGAATGCGAGATTTGGTATATTATTATTTGAAGATATTGCATTAAATGTAGTAATCAAAGATTCTTTATCTTTTAGTTCATTAATTAATAATGTATAATCAGAAATATTGAATGTATTGAAAAATAAATTATAATTTCCTGTATTCAAATATAATTTATCTTTTGGTTTGATGAACTTAATATCAAATTCGGAAAGTATTTTTAATAAGATGACAAATGCCCTTTCACCGTCAAACAACATTTTGTTTTCTTTTAACAGGGTAGAGAAAAGAATAATTTTTCTTTCCATTTGTACTTCAACGTCTGATATAGTATCAACAGTATAAAAATTATTCATAAATTTTTTAAAATATTTATCTAATAAAATTTTTACACAATCGGCTGCTGATTTTTTACCGACACAACATTCTTCGATAGTATCTTTGATATCAGCGAAATTATTATATTCATTCGTAAAAAATCCATCATTAAAATTATCAACTTCATCTTGTGATATGTTATATGGTTCACCAGTGATGATAACTTTTAATTCATTCTGAACCCCGTCAAAGTAATATTGATACATTGGGTCAAATATGGGTCTCATATTTCGTAAATTCTTTCTATTATTAAGATTCTCTGGCATATGTTTTAAATTTTATTATTTTACTTTCTTGAATTCAGGTAGATTATTATTCTTTAATTTTTTCGATTCTTTTATATCATTAGAATCGGGGTAAATAACATCATTTAATAAAAATTAGAGAATTTAGTAATCTTCATAGATGACACAATTTTTTATTTATATATTAAAAACAAAAAATTAAAACAATAACCTTAATTTTGCATATACAATTTAAATAATAATCAAAATTTTTAATGGTTGAATTCGAAGATGGTAAATATCAGCTTTATTATGATTTAAAATATGAACCCAGACAACAGCAGATAGATGGGGTCAATTTTATTAAAAAAGCTATATTAACTGGTAATAAATATATGTTACTGAATTTGCCGACAGGTGTTGGCAAAAGTTTTTTAGCTACTATGTTCATAAACTGGTATTTAAATCATGTTAATGAAAATGCTAAATTTGATGTTCTGACAAATTCTAAATTACTGCAAGAACAATATATTAAGGAATTTCCATACATACGAAATCTTAAAGGCCGAGTTAATTATCCATGTGATTTGTATAATACAACTTGTGATGAAGGTATGGAAATTTGTTCTGCCAAGAAAAAAAGATGCGATAATTGCCCTTACATGATAGCATTATCAAATTTTATAGGTAGCCGAGTATCTATGACCAACTTTCATATGTTTGATATTGCCAGTATTTTTAATACTTCTTTTAAACAGTCACGGGAAAGTAATGTTTTAATTGTTGATGAAGCATCCGACTTTGACCAAGTGTTTTGCGACTATATGACCACTGAATTAAATATAAATGTATTTATAAAATGTGGGTTTGAACAAACAAAAATAAATGAGTATAGAAATATAATTGCTTCAACAAATGATATTTTATCCTTGGTAGATACAATTAATAGGGTATTTCTCCCAGACTTAGATAAAAGATTAAAATTTTTAAAGAGTGAAATGACTGATGCAGAGGCACATGGTAAGTCGATACCAACTGATACTTATAAAAAATGGGCTGCACAGGCAAGAGAAACTACGTCTAAATTTAATTCCTTGGATTTATTTGTTACTGAATTCAATAACAATCCAGAAAATTGGATATTAGAAACTGTTTACAAAAAAGATAAAAGGAAAAAAGAAGAAGGTGAGTACAAATCCTTAGTTATTCAACCAGTATGGGGTAGTGATTATATTCCAAAATATGCATTGGAACAATACGACCATGTTATATTCATGTCTGCTACTATTTTAAATAAAAAATTATTTTGTTCTATAAATGGGTTGGATGAAAAAATAACCAAGTATTATGAAATACCATCACCATTTCCAGTTCAAAACAGACCTATTTATTATATAAAGGCTGGTAAAATGACTTACAAGGAAAAGGAATCAAGTTACCAGTATCATTTAGAATATATAAAGAAAACTTTAAATAAGTATAGTACTGATAAAGGTATTATTCATACATTTAATTATGAATTAGCGACATGGTTAAATAATGATTTGAGTAAAACTGAGTTTAAAGATAGAATTATTGTACATGATACAGCCAATAGAAATGATAAGTTGAATCAACATGTGAATAGTAGTTATCCTACGGTTTTAATATCTCCCAGTATGATGATGGGGATTGATTTAAAAGATGAATTAAGTCGTTTTCAAATAATAATGAAAATCCCATATCCAAATATAAAATCTAAGTTAGTAAAGAAAAGACAACAGACAAATCCAGATTGGTATCGATGGAAAACTATTGTTGATTTAGTTCAGCAATATGGTAGAAGCATCCGTTCTGAGGACGACTGGGCGCATACAATTGTTTTAGATTCCAGTTTCTCAGATGTACTTGTTAGTGATTTTTTACCAAAATATGTAGTTGATGCAGTTAAGCATTTAAAAATTAAATATTATTAGTGAAAATAAATAAAAATGAAAATATTAAAAAAGTATTAGATAGGTGTAAAGAGAAAAATTATAAATTAATAGAACCTTTTTTGTAAGAGTAAAAATATTAGATTGATAAGAATACTTTATTATGATTTTAATAAAATCGATGAAATTATAAAAATAAACTTTTTATGAATGAAGAAAATATACATTTTATGTAATATGAGAGTGATGAGTGATGAGGTTAGACAACAACTGGAAGAATATGTAATTGAACTTAAAAATAAAGGTTATAAGGTTCAATTACCTCATCAGGATGATAATCAGAGTAAAAGTGGTTATGAAATATGTAAACAAAACATGAAATATATTAAAAAGGCTGATGAAATACATATTTTTTATAATAATCAATCCAAAGGATTACATTTCGATTTGGGTATGGCCTTTATTCTAAAAAAACCGATTGTTGTAGTAAAGAATGAATTATACAGTGACGGAAAAAGTTTTCCAAGGATGTTGAAAGAATGGGAAAAATATATAAAAAAAACATATCATGAAGTCGAATAAATTAATTGATTATTTTGTTAAGACAAATAGGTTAAAAGTAGGGGGTTACCACATTATGGAGGTAAACAATATGTATATAGTAATGGTGAAGATAAATTTGGTGGTAACATAGATTGTAAAAAACTGGGGGAATTATTAGTTTATATGACTGATGAAGATATTGAAAAAATTTATCAATTTACTAAATAAAAAACAAATAAATATCATGAATAAAACGGACATAATCAGGGTGGATAAATTCTTAAAAACCACCGAAGCAAAAAATGGTCAACAAATAAAATTCTTGGAAATGAAAGAAGTTGAACTTAAATCTAATAAACTTGAAATGACTTTAAACAACTTACAAATAAATATGCAAAAAACATTATCTAAATATGATTATGATGATGTAGTCAATTTAGTCATAGATATATTTGATGGTTTGATGTTTAATAAAAAACGGGAAATAAACTTTTCAGTTAATATTTCAGATTTATCAAACATTGAAACGGTAAGAAAGCTTACAACTACTGTATTACTTGCTGGTAATAATATCGCTGTTAATGGTCGGATTGGGTTAGCGAATGTTATATTTACGAATTCTAAAATATCTGAAATATTAAAAGAAAAAATATTAAATACAGAATTTATTATAGTGGAATCATTGAAAGACCGAGTTTATTTATATCGAAGAAATAATACGACAGATATCACTAACCTTTTATTTTGTTATGATGAAAGTTCTAACTTTTGTGATTTCATTAAAGTTGGTGACATTTCAACCCAATTAGAAGTTGTTTATTTGACTGATAATACTAAATAGATAATAGATATTCTTTAACATACTTGGGAGTTTTTCTTTTGCTTAGAAGAAATTCTTTCAAGGTTTTTATTTCATATTTGGTCATATCTGTACTGTTTTTATTATCCAGAATTTTTTCATCCCAAGCTGAAATTGGAATAACTTTAATAATATCAAACGGTACAATTTCGATATTACCTGATTCACATATACTATATAATGTAGTGAACCCATTTGTTGGCTTTAACAAATAAATATCATATTCTTCAGTTAATAGAAGGTCATTGATAATTTCTTCTTGACACATTTCAATCCATCGAAATGATAAATGTGTTATCACTTTTTCTTTAAAGGCTTTACTATCTAAATAAAGAAAACAAAGTTTATTAACATTATCTTCTATCATAGTATTGATATACCCATTGGTACTACTTTTTGAATATTCATTCATCACTGTAAAGTTTTATAAATTCAAATATGCTTCGACCACCAGATAAATTAGAATTTCCATTTGCAGTTAATTGTATTGCAATTGCATATAATTTATATTCACATTCGAATATCTGATTCAATTTAACTTGTCTGAAATGAGGTTTTTTATTTTTTCCCATGTTATTTTATTTTTTTCAACCTATCTATCTGTTCAGCGTATTTATAACTTAAAAGTATATCTGAGTAAAATAAATTTCCACACCATGTACATTTAAAACTATGACCGCCATAATTAACAGGGTCATAATATGCTTTCTTCTTTTCACATTTAGGGCATTTCTGATATAATATTACACCAGCTCCCCAACCGCTACCTTTTGTTCTACTCATTTCTATTAAAAATATATAAAAAATATATTATAATCGATGGTAAATATAAATATTTTTTATCAATTTATATATTGTATTAATAAAAAATTATATATTTGTGGTATAAATTTTTAAATAAATACTTAAAGCTATGGGTGACAAAATTAGAATATCTTTAAACATCTTCTTGGTATTAATAGCAGTGACCATCGTATTTTTATTCTTTTTCTGGATATTTTGTTTGAATCATACCAGTGTTAATCAAATAGGGGTGGCATACAATTCTTATAACGGAGAAATAAAAGTTCAAGATAAACCGGGCTGGTATCGCACAGGTGTATTAGTTAAAGTTGCCTATGTTTCCACCTTACCTGTAAAAGTCACAATCCCATCTGAGGCCAAAGTTATTGTATCAAAAATGGTTAAATTTAATCCAGCAGGTGTTAATGAATTTATCCAAATGCAAGGTTTCAGTTATAATATGAATTCGAGCCTGAGTAATATAATGTTAGGGTATGCTTTTTCTGGTAACACTTATTCATTTTTGGATGTCATTCAGGATGCTAATGCTGAAACATTAGGTACAGACCGAAATTTAATAAAGGAATAATCATGTATATTTTTAAACGTAGAATATACAACTATTTATTAGTTGGAGTTCTGTTTTTTATATTATTCAACGTTTATTTTCCACATAGTAGTTTAACAAAAGCTTTATGGTTTTTTGGTTCATATTTGAGTCCGAGTTGTAATGGAATCGGAACAGAATTATTTGTATTCTCTTTTCTTATCGTATATTTATTGATGGTATCTGTGGGTATATATACATCTATTTATTATACAAATAAGATATTGATAATATATTTTAAAGATTTTCTTAAAATTTTTGGAAAATAATTTTTATAGTTAACTTAGTACTCATTTTAAATAATACATTAACCCTAACCTTTTCTATATATCCAGAAGACCAGCATTAATGTTGGTCTTTTTTGTTTAAAACTTTTTATGAATAATAATCTATAATTATAAAACAAAAATCATGAATAACTTTTATGATATTTTATTAAATACTGACAATTTAAATGAAACACTGGAGAAATATAATGGTGATACTACGTTAACATATGAAATATCTACTTCAGCCAGTGTTTATGAGATTGATAAAAAAATAGACTTTTCACCGCTTAACACACAAAAAGAAATACCATTTATTCTTTATAAAAAGAATTATAAAATTGTTCACATGGATGTTGGTTCTATTGGGACTGAATCATATTGTTCTTTTTTTCAAAATGATTTTCTATATAAATCTATTGTTTATGCCTTACAACATAAATGTGAAATAATATTAGGTCACACACACCCAACATTTAAGGATTATATCTATGGTGCTATATTTTCTAAAATTATTTATTCTGATTTTGATGATATAGAAGATTTCATTCTGGAAGATAATTATCTTTATAAATACCATATAGATAATGGAATGTATAAAAAATTCGGTGGAGATTATTGTGATTATTTTACTTTAATGAAAATATTTAAACAAATTTGTAATATTGGTGCAGTATATAATGCCACTATGGATAGTCTCGGTTTATATGAAATTCATGATGATGGTTTTGTAAGATGTCTTAGATGGGAATGATATTATTCATCATCTTTTAATATTTCTTCAATCTTTAACAACCGTTCGTTTCCGAATAATTGAAATTTACAATATACGTCTTTGGGGTCATTGTTTATTGGTGATGAGTCCAAACTGTTTATACTAAATGTACCATATTTTAAGGTTAAATCTGGATTTAGATAAGCGTAACCATTATCATAACTGGAATTAGAATTTATATTAGTGAATGTAATATAATACAATTCTTTATTTTGATAACCAGTTGAATAATCCTTTTCAACTTTCACTTGTTTATTTGTTATTTTACAAGAAGTAAAATAATTTGAGCCTATATCATCCCCTTTTATCTCATACCTTTTAGGGTTTGAAATAAATTTAACATGAGTATAATTATTCAATGGTTTCAACGATAATGTTATAGGTTGAATAGGTAATTGTTTAGCCATGATTTCTGATGTTATCATAGCTAACCTATCTGATGATTCGATTAATAAATCAAAATTATCAATATTTTGAGTTTTTAAGAATTCTTCAACTTTATTCAAATATTCTTTATTAATAGTAATTCGGTTTGAAAACCCACCACCAGTATTAATAGAGGTGTGTAATTGTTTAGATTTTATCACAGGAAAATACGACAACTCTTTTTCGACTTGTAAGACTATTACCATTCCACCTGAACCAGAAGTTTGGTAACTTATAATATATTCGAATATTTTTCCTTGCATAAATTAATATTTAAGATGCTAAGTAAATACAATTTATTTTAATAAAAAAATTAATATATACTTCTAATATTATAAAGGTTAATTTGTATTTTCATATTTGTTTATTTTTTGACCGCCTTTTTGGCGGTCTTTTTTATTTACAAAAATATTTTACAAAAATATTACAGTTTTATTCTTGGTGAATATATTTATTTATACATTTGGTGGTAACTAAACATTGTATAAAACATATCAAAATGAAAATTCGTGAAATCATGTCATGGGCGATGGTGATTATAATCACCTACCTGTTTTTATCATTATGTAATTGGAATTTAAGTGTATCAGAGTGGAATGGATTTTCAAGATTTATTCTTGGAATAGAAGGTGTTGTGTTTTTACTCTGGTTATTGAATGATAAATTACATATTTTCTAATTGAAAATTCCAATAATTATATTATTGATTTTTATTATTAACTTTTCATATTAACTAAATTTTAAAGCTATGAATTTTTTTATGAATTATTTATCCTACTTTGTAGTGGGGTTTGTTGTTCTGTTAATGGGTTTAGCCTATAAACCATTAATGAGATTGTTCGGTATAGTTGTTATACCAGATGATAAGATTGGTCTTGTCAATAAAGTATTCCGTTTATGGGGTGGCGCACTTCAAATCGAGAACGGTATTGTTGCAATTAAAGGTGAAGCAGGTATGCAAGCACCTTACTTATCTTCAGGTGTCCATTTTTGGTTGTGGCCTTGGAAATATAAAATTTCTGAGATTGGTTTTTTTAAAGTAGACCAACATCAGGTGGGTTTGATTGAAGCCATCGATGGTAAACCACTTCCAGAAGGTTCTATTTTAGCAACCTATGTTGAATGTGAAAATTTCCAAGATGCAACAGCATTCTTAGAAGGTGGTGGGTTTAAAGGAAAACAAACTAAAATTTTACCAGCAGGTACTTATAAAATTAATACATTCCTTTTTATCGCTAAAGCTGTTGATGCAGAGATTATTGAACAAAATAAAATTGGTGTTGTAACAACTCTTGCTGGTAAACCACTTCCAGCATCTGAAATTGCAAGTAGTGAAATGACTTTTAGTCATGAGTCATTTCAAAATGCTGATATATTTTTGAAAAATGGTGGGTTTAAAGGTTTACAATCACAGGTTATTCAATCTGGTATGTATTATCTGAATCCTTGGTTTGTAAGAGTCCAAAAATTTGATATGACAGTTATTCCTATTGGACACGTTGGTGTTGTTATATCATATGTTGGAGAAGAAGGAAAAGACCTAACTGGTGATGGTTTTAAACATGGTAATATTGTAACAAGGGGACAAAAAGGTGTGTGGAATGAACCACTCGACCCGGGAAAGTACCCAATCAATCCTCTTACAACAAAGGTTGAAATAGTACCAACAACAAACTTAGTATTAAATTGGGCTACTGGCAAGAATGAAAGTCATGAACTTGATAAAAACCTTTCAACTATTACAGTTCGTTCAAAAGATGGTTTTACATTTAATCTGGATATAAGTCAGATTATCCATGTACCATCAAAAGAGGCTTCAAAAGTTATTGCCCGATTTGGAAATATGTTGAATCTTATTTCTCAGGTTCTTGAACCAACTATCGGTAATTATTTCCGTAACTCAGCACAAGATAGCGATGTAATTCAATTCCTTGGTGAACGTAGAGAACGTCAAACTGAAGCCAAAGGACATATTTCAAAAGTGTTGAATGAATATAATGTTACTGCTGTTGATACACTTATTGGTGACATCGTTCCACCAAAAGAACTTATGGCAACATTGACTGATAGAAAAATTGCACAAGAACAGAAAACAACTTTCATTACTCAGAAAGATGCACAGGCCACTCGTCAGGAATTTGAAAAAGCTAAAGCCGTTGCCGATATGCAAGAAAGATTAGTCGAAGCCGACCAAAATGTTGTAATATCTCAAAACGTGGCTTCTCAGAAAGTAAAAGAAGCTGAAGGTACAAAACAGTCTAAAATATTACAGGCCGAAGGTGAAGCACAAGCTATCGAAAGAACTGCTACTGCAACAGCTAAAAAAATTACCCAAGAAGGTAACGCAAAAGCTGAAGTAACATTATCTATCGGTAAAGCGACTGCTGAAGCTTATCAATTAACAGTTGATGCTATGGGGGCTGATAACTTTGCTAAATTGAAAGTTATTGAAGCCATATCTTCTGGAAATATTAAGATTACACCTGATGTTATTGTTGGTGGTGGTCAAAATGGTGGTGGTAGTGCTATTGATGCACTTCTTGGTTTAGAAGTTGCTAAATATGTAGGTAAGAGTATAACTGTTGATACACCTAAAACTGATGTAACTAAAGCTGATGATGCCAAACCTTCAAAAAAGGAATCTAAATAGTTTTAGTTTAATATGTAAATGTAGAAAGCTGTCAGATATATTCTGACAGCTTTTTATTTAAATAAATTTCTTATATTTGTCATATTAAATCTGTAACTTAAAATTTTATTACGATGAAAACCTTTCTGATTGTATTTAGTGTTATTTGTATTTCTTTATTGGTGTGGTTTCATTTTAAACCAGCACCCCATCATGAAACACCTGATTATATCGAAACAGTTTCAACAATCAAAGGAAATTGGCATCTTTTAAAATTATTGGCAGTCTCGCCTACTGAAACAAGTTCATATATACCAAAAAATATAGATGAAATACAAAAGATTATCACAGACACTACATTTGAGAATATATCTAATGCAAACGGTAATATAATAACATTTAGTGGGAAATATAAATTTGAATGTGATACTATTTATGTTGAATATATTAGTAGTCATCCTATTTCCGAAGCCATTGGTGATTCAATGGTATATACTGTTCATCTATGGGGAACTACTATGATTCTTTATTCAACAAGAATTAGTGATGGTGTAGAGTTGAAAATTACAGCTTTATATTCAAAAAATTAAAATGATTTACACCAGTTCTTCTAATATTTTTATTAATTCTTCCAATATAAATTGTGATTTATATGGCATTTTAGATTCAACTTTATCAGCTTCAGTGTTTATTTTAGCAATTACATCTTTAGATATTTGTCGTGCAACATAAGCTAATTCTGGATATCTGTCAGCACCTGATATAGGTTTACCTTTAGAATCAAGTCCATTATCACGTTCTTCTTCTGTATAATTTTCAAACTTCATAATATCTTCCATATTAAATGTGTTATTTTTAGGTTATATATTAAAAATTATATTTTATTTTCTATAACACAATATATATCATTATTTGTTTTATTATTGATTATTATTAATTCTTCTATTTCAAACCCATTTGTTTTCCCTATACCACCACTATTAAATCCGATTGATATAACATGACCATTAGTTTTAATAATTCTTGTTATTTCTTTTTTCAGAAAAGTCCAATACTGTGTTCGTGTATGGTGTAATTTACGTTTTATGTTTAAATCGTCAAAATATTTCATCATTTGTGTTGCACTATACGGTGGGTCATATATTATTATATCAACACTTTTATCTTTCAATTCTTTCAAAAAATCTAATGCATCTAAGTGATAATCAACATTATATACACTGTTTATGTCATTGTTTATACTTGCCAATTTATTATCTCCTGAAAATGGATTCACTGATATTATATTTTCTGTTTTTTTTAGAAAAAATGAAATTTTTTCTAAAATTTCAGGATGATTGGTATAATCATCATATCTATTATCGTCTTTATATCTTGTTATTTTCATTTAAAATAATTTATTTTCAACTACACAAACTGTATCATAATGAATTCCACCATGCGGTACTATTAATATTTCTTCTATTTCTAAATTGTTAAATATATTAACACCCGATGAATTCCAACTAAAAGTTATAATTTTTCCATTTATTTTTAATTTTTTTTGATACAAATCAAACAATTTTAACCAATATGCCTCATTATTATTAAGATGATTAGAATCGTTGAATATTTTATAACATTGATTTAATTGATAAAAGTTATAGGGTGGGTCGTTTAAAATGAAATCTATGGAATTGTTTTCAAATAAATTTAAAAAATCTAACGCATCTAAATTATAATCCGTGTTATATGTTGTATCTAAATCATTTGTTATTTTAGCAATTTTACTATTATTAGCAAATGGGTCAATACTTAAAAAATCGGAGCTGTTATATTTTTCGATTAAATTTTTAATAGGTTTTATAGAAAAAGTATTTTTATTTGGCATAGACCATAATCTATTGATAATCATAAATTTACATTCACATTTTTTTAATAATAAAAGTATATATTATAAATTTGTGGTTATATTTAGTTGAATTTATTTTTTTTTAATTTTTTTTTATTATTTTTGCATGTGATTATTTTATTAAATAAATATATAATTTCTATAATCAACTGAATATTAATAACTTAACTTAAATTAAATATTATGAAAAAAATCGATTATGAAAAAGTGTTTTATGATTTATTAAACATCGTTAAATCAAATAATGTTGAAGATTATTTGAGTGTTAACGGTCTTTTAAATAGGGACTTGTGGAAAAATATTAATGGTGTCGTTAGCACCGATGGAATAATTCAGAATAGTAATGCTGATTGTGTACCTGCGTTAACAGAAAAATTAACAAATTCAGTTGATGCCCTTATTGAAAGGGAAATAGAATTACATAATAATTCTGTTTATCCAAAAAAATATAAAGATGTAATAAATAATAATTGCAAACATCTGAAAGTAGAAAACTCTTTTAATAAACAACCCCATTTATTTAACAGCGACCCAAATATTTATATAGTTTCGAGATTGGGTACAACTATTCCAACTTTGAATATTATCGATAGGGGTATAGGGCAAGATATAACAACCTTTGAATCGACTTTTTTAACAATGACCAATTCTAATAAAATTACAAAATTTTGTTTGAATGGAGCATATAATACTGGGTCATTTAGTATCGTCAGACATTTAAAAGAACCTAATTATCAATTAATTATAAGTAAAAAACCAGCATCTTTAATAAAAGATAATAAAAATAAAGATGTTTGGACATATTCACTGTTACGTATTTTTGAACCAAAAAAAGGAACAAAATTAAAAGAATTTAAATTTCTTTGTCCGAATGGTGAATTACCACACTTTGAATCCAAAGCAGGTATAAGGGTAATACCTATAAATGATGATAAAAAGAATAGAGGTTATCTTGAACATGGAACACTTATTCAATTATATGAATGTGACACTAAGGGGTTCAATTCGTTGATAACATCCGAATTGAAATATCGTTTAGGTTGGTATTATCCAAATATACCCTTTCCAGTGTCTATGATAGAAGAACGGGAGTATGAATCTAAAGGTTCTGAAAAAGCAAAATTGAATGGTATTGTTTTCGAGTTCGAACATAACATTAAAGAGGGTAAAGAAGCCATATTATATCATGTTGATAAAATTGCAACAGTAGGTAAATATAAAATACCTTATACTATATATATTGAGAACCCGACAACCACAGCGAGGGGTGAAGGTGAAAAAAGAACGAAAAAAAACACAGACCGAAAAAAACGTGGTGACATGTGTTATTTTTTCACTGTTAATGGACAAACCCAAGCTACAAAATCCAACTGGAGAATAAAACATATATATAGTTATATTCTGAAAAACATTGTTATGTTTATTGATTATTCCAGTATTGAACCACACGAACTCGGTAAACATATTAAAACCGACCGTTCTGGATTGAATACTAATTCAGTTATTAATGAAGAAATTTTTAAAATCATCGAAGATGAGTTACGTGATAACCCTCATATAAATGCGATTGAAGAAGAAATTAGAAGATTTAGATTAAATTCTTCTAATGATTATAACCAAGATGAAGCTAAAAAAGTAGCTTTAAAATGTGTTCACAAACTCTTTAATTTAAAAGAAACACCTATCGCCACCGATTCTAACGGTGTTCTTACACCATATTATACTGGTAAAGAGAATGGTTTACCTAAAGATAAAAACGGTAAATATTTTAATGGTAAACATAAAGGTGTACCACGTACAACTAATTATCCCACTATTGATGATTTCATATTGAAGTATTCGAAATATGATTTTGATAATCCTAAAGTTGGATATAAAGATGAAAATTCAAGAAATCTTCTATATTCAGATAAATCAGTAGAAATAGAAGTTTATGTGGACGGAGCTGCCATAGAAACGTCTACTAATTCAGAATTCCCGGGTAATTCTATTATCTATATCAATTATTCGAGTGATAATGGATTTAGAGTTAATAAAAATTCTGAAGTGACTATCAAGTTCTATATTGATAATGGAGGTAATATTATAGAGAAAGAAGTTACTTATAATATTATAATGTTCGAAAAAAGAGAAGAAACTGATAAACCACAAGTCACGAATAATAGATTTGCAAAGGTGAATGATAAGATTAATGTCATATTTCAGAAATATGAAGAATTAGCAGACAGTGTACTTACTAATTCCTTTAAATTGCAAAAAGATATCGTGGCTATTCCAGTGTTGGGTGGTGAAAATAATATTGACATTTATTTTAATATGAACAACCCAAACTTTGTTCGTGTTTTAGATAGTGGTGCTATTGTTAGTGATGATGAGCAAGGACGGATAAAAAGTATAATTGATGTTGCTTTACGTGTTGAAACATTAAAATTGTATGATGTTTACCATAGATTAAGCGATGATACCGAATCTAAAACCGATACTTCTGATTATAATAGTGGTATTATTTCACTGGCTAGTATCATGAAAGAAACTACATTAGAAAAACTAATGTTCAACCATTTTTACACCTTACAGGATGGGTTGGTTAAATTATACAATGATGAAATAAAATAGTAATGTCGCTCATTATATGATTATAAATAGCACCACTAAAAAATGGTGCTATTTTATTTTGTCCTTCTTTAAATCATTTATTACTTTATAGATTTTGTTTATTTCTAAACATCTTTCTGGAAAGGCTAAATCTTTTATTTCATTATGTATTACACGTATATAATTACTTATATCTTTATCTATTAAATTATTTAAATTAATAGGTTTTCTACCCCTTTTATAAGTGTGTTTATCGAATATCGCTTTAATATCTTTTGATATTTTATCGATATCTAACACTGTTATATTTTTTTTAAATATTATATATTAGTAAATATATAGTTCCAAACATAATTATAACACCGAAAATTACTATTAAATCATTTTTTATTTTCTGCCAAAATGTTCTTTTTGCATATTCTACACACTGACCTTTATATTTAAAATGTATCCGTATCCAATAGGTTGATTCTATGGCTTCCTTAAAATTTAATTTTAGACAAGAAATGAAAAATATTCCTATCATCCAGAATAAAAAATATAACCAATCTAAAATTTTATAAACCATTTTATGAAAATTTTTCTCCAGCAAATTTATCTATTTCAAAATAATTAGCAGTAATTTCTTCTCCTTTTTTAATATTATTATTTGCTATCATATCACCCTCTATGTTCGGATTAGAATTTGGGTTGTTACTATGGTTTGTAAATCTATCATTAACAGCAGATAATAAAAATATATCAGTCTGTGCATCTAAAAAAGCATATTTCTTTATAAATTCCTTTTCAACATCATTCAACCTTTCAACTGTTTCTTCATCCAAGGTTATATCTATATATGAATTATATTTCCATATTACCGTACCTTCTAAAATATCTTCAACAGCAAACACTCCAAGGTTATCAATCTCACTTTTATCTATATAAGTTTTAACCAGTAACATAATACTTTTTATTTTTATATATTATAGCATTGTGGGTATCAGTAAGTATTTTAAAAATAAAAATATTATTTAAATGTAACCTTCCCCACATTACTCTCGTAAAATCTACGATTCAAATATAATTTGAATATTTCATTGAATATTTTTTGATTATTTTGAATATTTTTTTCGTAGGATTTTTTTTATAAAAATAAACCTATTATTTTTGACACATAATTACAAACTAAAAATTATACGGATATGAAAACAACAAAAATTTATTTCTTAGCACTCGCAGTTCTGACTGCTTTCGTTCTGACCTTAACATCATGTGAGAAAGACGAAGAATTTCTTAATCCTGAACCTAAAATTGCTGATACTAATATTGTTATCAGCCAAAACGGTGATACACTTGTTAATGGTGATAGTAATAATGTCACTGATACCACTGTTGGTTATCATCGTGAATATGTTAATCAATTCGATTTAGCCAATGTATCTAAGTTGAAAGTTTTTTCGCAACCTGATGGTTTCGTTGATTCAATTTGGGTATATGATGTTTATGGTGATACTACTTTTGTTGTACCTATGAGCAACAAAATCGAAATGCACGATGCAAATTTAAATTATGCCTTTTCGACTATTGAAAACATGGAGCTTGTTAGCAACTTTCTTAAAATGACTGCCGATTTTGTAGTTAGTACATATTATCCTTCTTCTAATAATACAACTGGTATTCAGGAATACACAATGAAGTCTGCTACTATTGCCGAAATGTCAACAGTAATGGTTAATAAAGAAGATGGTACTATTGAAACTATTGAAGAAACTCCTGTTACTGATGGTGCATATGTTGTATTACCTAATAACGATTGGACTTGGGTTAATAACGCTGGTCTTACTGTTACTTTTAGTGACGAATCATCTTCTAAAACTGGTTCGGTTATTAATATTAATAATGCTGAATTTGCTACAATGTTAGCTGATAATTATACCGACTTCTTTAATACAACTGGTTATGAAATATCAAGTCCTTCCAATTTCGCTTGTACTAAAACTATTAAGTTATCAAACGGTGATGTGTATGGTTATATAACATTCATACCTAATAGTAATTTGGGTGCAACATCTTGGACTTTTGTAACAGTCGTTAAAATTATAAGTAGCGGTTCTTTCTCACTAAGTTATGTAAAAACATCTGCTAATTATTCTGATTTCAATAATTCTTTTAATCTTTTGATTAATGATAACACGGCTTTAAGTGAATATGGTTATACACCTGATATGCGTTCTTTGATAAAAGGTAATAAAGTTATTTCTCAGATTAACACTGGTACACTTGATAGTTATGTTTGGATGAAAGGTTATATGTTTGCTCCATCATTCACTATGTATGATTTATCAACAAAAAACTTGAACGCTTTTACAAACCCATCAAACACTATCAGTGATGGTTATAACAACCATAAACTTACTTCTAAGATGATTTTATTCGGTGACTACATTTATTATATAACTGAAGAAGATGGTTCTAATTATGTGACTAAAATTCAGATTAGTACTATCAATACAACAAGTCAGCTTAATGTTGTATCGGCTGGTTCAAAAATCATAACCACAGCTATCGAATCGATTTCGACTACTGAAAATGGTTACTTCATCCTGACAAACGGTACTACTAACTACTTCATATATGAAGATGGTCATATGACAACTGGAACTACTACACCTGCTGGTGATGTTATCAACTTCTAAAAAAGAAGAAAATATTATAAAGGAAATCCCATCGAGAAATCGGTGGGATTTTTATTTTGGAGTATTTATCAGCTATTCTTTTGTTTATGATAAACTATTATAATATTGTTAATATAATCCTTGTTTTGATTGAGTTTTTGAATGGTTGTTGTTGTGGTTTGATAAATATTGATATTCATTAAACCCGTTTCTCAATTTTTAATGTTTTTCAATTAAATCAACGATTTCAGAATAAAAATTGTTTTTAATTGCTGAATTATAAGCACCACTATAATTATTAATAAAATCACTTCTCGATTTACATAACAATGCAATTTCTTTACATTTTTCTTTTGTCCAATAACCGTTCGGGTTTCTTAAAATATTCATGTGTGAACATAAATTATCTAACCATTTATTTTTTCGACACAACTTATAAGCAGTGTAAAAATTTTTACTAAATTCTTTTTTCGATTTACACAATAACACACTTTTTTCACACTGTTCATATGTCCAATAACCATATGGTCTACTTTTGGTATTCATGTGTAAACATATTTCATTCATCCATTTATTAAAACGAGCAGAATTGTAAGCACTACTATATTTAATGTGAAAAGCTTTTCTTGATGAACAGGTTGAAGCAACCTTTTGACATCTTTCTTTTGTCCAATATTTATTAGAGCCTCCTAATGAACCAGCTTTTGCTTTATTTAAAATATTCCAACCAGCCTGTTTATATTTATTAATAAAATATTCTTCTAATATTTGTGCTTCTTCTTTAACCACGTAATCTGATAATTGTTTACATATGGGATTAATAATCATTTTTTTATATTTTAGTACTGGACTATTCTTATTATAGTTATGATAATTTGTTCTTTCTTCTAAATTCCCAGTTAATCCTATATATGCCGAATTATCTTCAAATTCCCACACATATATACATCTAAAATATTTATTACCAATATTTTTCATATGGGAACATATCGTATTTAGCCACCCCTTTCTATATGCTGCATGATACGCACTGTTATATTTTATATAAAAATCACTTCTTGAATAACATAATAATGACACTTCTTGACATTTATCATAATTCCAGAAATTCTTTGGTTTATGTATCTTAAACATATGAATACATATAATATCTAACCAATTCTTATTTATTGCTTTATAATATGCACCAACATGTTTACTACATAATTCTGTTCTTGAATCACATAATAATGCAACTTCTTTACACCTCTCAAAAGTCCAATATCCATTTTTATTTTTCATATTTAAAATAAAAATTTTTATTTTTAATATATACCTATAATTTTAATATATATCTAAACACAAATTTAGTGATTAAAAAATTATAATTTTATATTATGAGTAACTTTCAGAAAAATTCTCTGGTTAGTTTCCTGGAACAGGTTTCTCTACTTAATAAAAATTCAGTTGAGATAATAACAAAAATACAAGATGTAGTATCATCAGAAGCCTCGGCTGTGGAAGTTAATCTTACAAACGAAGCTGGTATAGAATCAACATTCAATATGCCCACTGTTGGTTTCCTAAAAAAGGAAATTGATATAGCAAATAATAATATTAAACGTCTTTCTCAATTTCAAGATAAGACCACTTATATGATTGATGGCGAATCAACCAAGAAAGTATATCAAGTTGATTTAAATAGAGAACCAAATTCGATATCTAAATTAAATGTGGTTAGTCAGTTTGTTCCAGTTAATAACTGGTTCTTTGAATCATTAATGAGTCCTCTATTAAGTGTGGAAATAGATTTAACGGAGTTGGTTGAGCCAGATGTTTCAAAGGTATTATCAAGAAGATATATTGTTAGATTTACAAAAGATGCTGATGGTGCATTAACAGCTAAAGGTCAAGCATCATTGGATGATTTACGTTCCATTTTTCTTGGAAGAAATGATATTGATATACATGAATTTTTAGATTGGTATAATAATCCAACTAATACTGGTGTATTGAATAATGATATGAATGATATTAATGATTATGATGAAGAAATATTTGAGTTCGATTATAATACATTAACAAGTTTTGGTTTATTTTCTGTACTTAAACAAGAAAAAGATACTCTTAATAATAAATTATGGTATCATTTGAATACATTGACTTATTATGATACAGACGGTAATCCTAAAACACTGGCAATAGGTGATGAACTTATTTTAAATAAAGAATCTTCAACTACTCGTTATAAAGTGCATGAAGTTAATATAGCTGCTTCGAATTATAGAGTAATTTTAGAAAGGGTGGAAGGATACGACCCAGTTGTAACTGGTATAAACACACTTAAATATTATAGTGGTGTGCTTCTTGATAAAAAAACTAAAGTGACAATCGGTTTTGATGAGTATAACGTCATATTCCTTAAACCTATTAACGGTTCTAATAACGTTATTTCATCGTTATGGTCAAAAGGTTCGTGTTTCTATTCAAATGAATTAAAATTAAGTACAGACTCTAATATAACTCTTTCTGAGTATTATTTGGATACTGTATTCGATTATGGTACTTTATTAAAAGACCTTGTTAAAAAAAATATACCTTCAGATGTTGGATTAGTTCCTAATGTACCAGAATTAAATTCTAATAACTTCAAGGTTGTTCAGATAAATAAACACTTAACTGAAACAGAAGATATTAAAAAAATAAAAGATTTACATTCTCAAAAGAATAAATCTAAAGCAAGGGTAAATCAATTAAGTGATGCTATAATATTAAAAAACACGGAATTGAAAACTAAACAATTCAAATCTGTTGCTGAAAGGTCACAGAGTGAAAATGAATTAAACAAGTTAAATAAACAATTAGATAGTGAAACAAAGACTTTAAATTCTATAACAACACAAATTACAAGTAGTAATGCAACAAACGCTAAAGTAGAACCTAAATATCGTTTACGTGGATTTTGGGATATACCAGAAGCAAGACAAGTTGAAGGATATCGTGACCAAGAAGTAGTTCAATTCAAATTAGAATATAGATATTCATCTAAATCTGGTAAAGAAAATACAACCGAGGGATATAGCTTAGTTTCAAATGCAGCAAAAACTGGATATTTTTCTAACTGGAATTCATTAACAACGGATGCAAGAAAACGTTATTATGATGAAACAACACAAGAATGGAAATGGAAAATAGAAGATGTTTCAGATGCTGATACACCTAATATTAATCAATTGGATATTTCTGTTACTGCTGGTGAAAAAGTAGAAATAAGAATAAAATCTATATCCGAAGTTGGTTGGCCTAATGCACCACTTGAAAGTGATTGGTCAGAAATTTTAGCTTATGATTTTCCAGATGAATTATCAATAGTTTCGGATAATGAATTTATTTTAAAACAAGCATCTGATGACGAACTTAAAATTAATTTTGAAACATCACTGGATGCCAAAGGTTATACAAAACATATAAGTGAATCTTTTTATGTTAATGAAAAATATTATGCTCATACAGATGACACAATTCAAACTTCTTATGCGGATAGTACAGGAAATTCATTGTCGCTAAAAGAATATTTGGCAATCCTTACTAATAAAATTAATTCTCTTGAAGAACTTGTTAAACGTTCTAAAGGTGAACTTCAGGTATTACTTTTCAGAAATACAGATGAAATAGCCATTAGTAATGGTGCTACTATAAATCAAGTTGTTGAGTGTGAAGATTATGGTACAAAGAGTGGTACAACAGGTAGAATTTATAAAAATGATATTTATTTAATATCAAGTTATTATATCAGAATAGATAATATAGCGAATGAAAATTCATTAGGATTATTATCAGATAGAACTTTTTCGATATTGAGTTCAACAAATGGTAATTCATTTTACCAAACAGACCATGCTGTTGGAATAGTTGATAAAAATAATATCTTTTATAAACAACAGAGTAATCAATTTATATGGTTTTCAGATACAGATACTGGTATAAGAATTTATAATAATACAAATTCTTTAGTTGGTGCATTTATGTTACCCCTCGTTCCACCTGCGTTGTCAGACCCATCTCACAATGTTGGATTAAAAGCGTCTCCAACAGGGTATACAAACGGAACATGGGATATTATAGATGGAATAAATTGGGCGCATTCATCTTATACTGGATTCTTTTTATCAACGGTTCATCCTTTAGTGACAAATATAAGTGATTTACAGGAGACTGGTCAAGAAAAAACTAAATATTTAGCACCAAGTGAATCTATTACAATACCTATTAATATTTATTTCAAATTTCAAGGTACTGGAACTACAACTGGAGATTTTTCAAACCCAACAGTAACTAATGATTTGTTGACACACACCAAGAAATTAAGAGTGTTCATTGAACCCACAAATTCTAACAGACCATTTGAATTTACAATAATGTTTAAATTAAGACCATTTAAAAAGGTTAATGTAACATCTGGTATATAGTGATAAATAACAAAAAATAACAAATCCTCTAATTTTTTAGGGGATTTGTTATTTATAATATATAATTGAAATATCTATAAAATAAAATGTTATCATTTGAAAATTTCCTGTTAAGACAGAACGAAGGTTTAATAACAACATATCCAATAGATAAAGCTATTGATACGTTAAATAATAAATTAATGTATTTACCATTTTGGTATAATATTAAAAAAGATAATGATAGTGTATTTCTCCTAACAGTGGTAGGTGTTTTAAATATAAACCAAATAGAAAGTATTTTTGATTTGGTCAACAATTTACTTGGTTATTATTGCTCATTTATAAAATATTATAAAACAAATATTAACAGGGGATATCCATTTATTAATATTGAGGATTATATTTTAAAATCAAAAAACTGTAAAAAAATAGATTTTATATTTGAAGCTAAGTTCGATAAAATATTAGGTTATAAACCAGATATTGTTTATCATGTAACAGATGAGGCGAATTTAGATAATATTAAAAAAGTTGGTATAATACCGAAATCTAAGAACAAAAAATCATTTCATTTAGAGAGAATATATATAACTTTAAATAAAGGGGGTGCAGAAAATTTTATAAAAAATTTATCATTTAATGATAATTTATTAGGCATAACTAAATATTATAAATTTTTAGAAATAAATATTACAGATAAATTTTATAAAGACATGAAAATTTATAAAGACCCAAACATGAAAGGTGGGTATTATATTTATAATAATATACGACCACAAGACATTAAAATAATTGATGGTTAAAAATTTTAATATATAATGTTATCTAAAAATAAAGATATGTTAAATTGATAAATAAAAGTTTCCAATTATTAAAGACTAATCCAGCATTAACATCAAATGTTAAGGTAGTTGTTACATCCGATTATAGACTTTATTTTGAGTCTATAAATTCGAATAAGGAATTGGGTGCAACAAAGTATAAACATTTTGGTTTGTCAAAGAATTCTTTGATTGAAGATAAGATAAATGAGTTTTATGATGGGTTATCATCGAATTTAGCTTTTGAAGTTAAGTTTGATAATGATGAAGATATTATGTATAATGATTTTGGAAATCAAATCGATGATACTTATCTATCTGGTGCAAAAAATATTGAAGACCAATGGTATAATGAAGAATTCGAGTATTTCGCTCCATTATTTGTAAGAAAAACTGATTTGCCTGATAATTTCATTATAATGAGAGTTGATGAACCTGCCGTTTATAAATTAGAAAATGATAAATATCGTATTCAAGGATTAACTAAAGAAAATTTCAGAACTGAAATACTTGATAAGTGGAAATGTATATCAATATTTGATATGCAAAAAACGTCAGACTTGGGTGTGTTTTTAGCAAATAATATAACCGAAAACCCAAGATTTCCAATCAAATCATTTGAATTAGATATAAAGAAGTTTAACTTTTCGAGGTGGTTCGGATATGATTATGATACTGGTATTTTCACAGAAAAGGAATTAATACTTGATGATAAATTATATTTTGAAACACCAGATTTTAAATTAGAAAGCTTTATTACAAATGGTTTTAAAAATAATAATTTAATTTATCCACACATTTTAAATTTAAAATTTTTATTTGATGATACCCCAGCCACACCAGATACTATTAAAAAGTGGTCAATGAATAGATATTATGGTTTCTACCTTGAAAGTATGGAGAAAATGGAAAAATTAACATCATATGTAACACCAACTATTAGAACTGATGTTAAATTAATAAATAATATTTTTATTAAAAATGACACAATTATTAGTGTGAATCCATTTGACGATTGGGACGAAAAATTATCATATTATATTTACGTTAATAATGATTTACATAGAGTTAAAAGAACATTAGAAAATAGTGTTTATGTTTATAAGGTTATAAGTGATGTAAAACTGGACGATATTTTTGATACATTACAAGTTAACATCAACACTATTACTATAAATTATAATGATATTGACGGGAGAAGTTATATCAATAGTACATCAGGTAATTTAATAATAAATTCTTATATTGATGGTAGTGGTCGCACTAATAGTATGGATGGTGATTTATTTTTAATTGAAATTAATGGAAAATTTCATGTATTAAAAAATATACAAACATTAGTTGGTAGTACATATGTAAACAACTATTACATTCAAACAGATTATGCTATTAATTCATCAAAATTATTTTTAGAATATTGGATTGGTGGTAAAACCAGTGAATATTATAAGAGAATGAATATCATGGATTCAAACCCAGATACCTCACCTTTAACATATCAAATATATAGAATTAGGTTTTCGGATATAAAAGACTTTGATTTTGATAGGGTTCATACACACTTTTCTGATTTTGATTATGAAAAATCTTTTTATCATAAAACAAATGAAATCAAACTCTATGCAACTGAATATAGAGATATAATTGACCCTAAAGAATATAAATTACATGAGTATGGGGAAGATGGTCAATATCAAATAAAAAATGTGTCATCTGAATATATTGCGACAGATGAATTATTTGTAATATCAGCAAATCATAAAGAATTAGGTGATATATGGAGAAAAAATCAATCTGTATGTAAATGGGGTTATGAAGGTTCTAATAGTCATTGTGATTATCCTTATAAATTAAATAACTCTTTAAGGACAGGTTCTGTTTTTAATAGAACAGTTAATCCCTTTAAATTTGAACCTGATGAGGTTAATAAAACACACGATTATTTTTATAGAGTAGGTAATTTTAACTCGTCATCTACATATACAAGTTCTGTAACACCTGTTTATTATTATAAACAAACTACTAATATAACAACAGATTTATTAGACCAAACATTTAGTTCTAAATTTAATCTGGATTTATATTTAAATTCTGATATGGACTACTTTATGTATTTCTTTAAAAATAAAGAGAGATATTACGATTTTGGTAAAACATATGAAAGAATGTATGAAAAATATTCCATAATAAATAGTGGTGATAGGTATCAGAATTCAAGCGTATTATTTAAAGGTTTGAAGTTTAATATTTTTGGTGTTACAGATTTTCAATTGAGTGATAATAATTTAATACAAGAAGTTTTAATCGATGAAACAAAAAAATATAATGATTACAAATTTTCCATTTTATTATCAGAGTATTATAGAAGATTTTCCAGTGCTGGTAATTTAATTCAAGAAGAAACAAGGGGGTTACAAAATAATAGTGTTATCGATGTTACTAAGAATGGTATTCATATTTTTGTGAACGATAAACATAAAAACATTTTAATTATAATAAATATTGTTGTTCCGATACTTAATACTATTGGAGATTTCAATAATTTAAATTATTTATTAAATGAAAAATATGGATTGTATTATGCAAAACAAATTAATGGTTATAGGATAGATAATTTTTCAGCATCTCTTACTAATCGTTATCAACCAACAATGTTAACGGCTAATAATTTTAGTTCGGCCTTAAATAATATGAATGATAAATGTCAATTTGAGAATTATATAAATTATTATTATATAAATAGTGATGGTATGTCTGGTAAAACCATGATTACCGATTATAATAATTCTACATTAAGTAGTGTCACTGGATGGCTGAAAAAAGTACCACCTGTTATTATAAATGTTGAATTTCCAACTGAATTAGTTTTGAAAAAGGATTCTTATAAATATGTTGGATATTTTGGCCCAGACCACAATATATATAATAGTTACAATAGTGCGAATCCAGCTTTGGCCGTTAAAAGAAGTAGTCAAATTGACGATTATTTGGCAAGAAGAATATTAATAAACGAGGTCGAAATTAAACCAAGACCACAAGTTCATCAAGAAGAATTAATTTATAATTATTCTATTTATAGATACAGTGGTTCGTATGAACCCATATTTAAAACTATTGAATTGTTTAATCCTTATGTAATAGTTTCTGGCACGACATATTATAGACCATGTGGTTATTATTTTAATGATAGTTATACTCGATTTGGTATGGTCGATGAGGTTATGTATTCTAAAGTAAATAGAAGGGGAAATATTTTAATGCTTAGAAATGCTGCGAATGATAAATCTATTTATCCAATGGTTGATGAATTTGGGTATCAATATCGTGATGGTTTTATATTTAAATCGGGTTGGGATGATGAGATATTTATCGAAACTGATTATCCAATAATATAATTTTTTATTATGAAAAGTGATTTAATGTTAAAAAAATTTACTGGAACTTATGTATCTGGAACTGCCAGCGAAAAAGAAATGAGACATGTTTTTGGTGGTAAAATGTTAGATATAGAAGATACTGTCATTATTAATGATTCTTCTATACAATATTCTGATATAGTTACCGATGATAATAATAATGGTTTCCAAAATTACCAATACGATACAAATGAACAGATTCAAATTATGGATTTGTATGCTTTAAAGGACGACCATTCTAATATTTATTTACAATCTCAAACTGATTTAGATAAGATTAATAATACTAAGTGGGTATTGAAGATAAATGCGAAAAAAATTTTACAGGAATACTTATTTTATAAATTAAAAGAGAGTCGTACATTCAGATGTATTTATTATGAAGATTTGTATGGCTATGATGTTAATACATATATTAAAAAATATGTTGATGAAAACGTTTTAAACCGATATCAGTTTGATAGTATTAGGTTGTATGTAAAATATATTGATTTACTTGTTGATAGTGATATTTTTTCTTCAGTTAAATTGAAATATGACCCAATATTTACTCGTACAGCTAATTCAAGTGAATATATCATAAAAAATGCTAACATTGGAGAGGTTGATAATATTTTATATCTGGATAATTTAGAAGTGTATTATAATCAAACTAAAAAGTCTACTGAATATAAATTTGATTATTACTTTGATATTGTATATAAGAAAATATAAACATTTTTATTTTTACTTTATATAATGAATATTAATCTCGGTGGTTAATAAAAAATATTTGTTGTTAAATGAGCGAGAAAAAAAGCGGAATATTTAAAGATGAAGATATAAAGAAATTTGAAACATCTTTAATAGAACTTAGTGAGAAATGTGAAGAATTAGATAAACACTGGAATTTAAAAATTAAAGAATTATCATTTAGATTTAAAACAAAAGATGGTAATGAGATTGTGGAATTCATGGCAGATGTTTTAAATGAAAAACAAATGGTTCTGGAAGACATTCGTCAAGTTGCTGATAAATTAAGTAAATGTGTGAAAAGAAAGAGGGAATTGAGTGAACAAATATCCCAAATTTATTCTACTACTAATCAGATTAAAATGACCGATTCGAGATTAAATAAAATGGTCGAAGCTGAAATGAGTGTACATATTAGACAAATAAACATTTATGAAATTCATATAGAACATTTAAGAGAAACTGCAAAGAACATTGAACAAATAAATTATCATATAAAGAATCGTATCGATTTAATGGGAATTTTAAAAATATAAAATCTGGACACAATGTCCAGATAATTGACCTGATTTATTTAAACCAAATTATTCAATTATGAAAAAATTTTGTGCATTCGGAATAGGTTATTTGGATTGTAAAGGAGAAATAATCGAAGAAAGTGAAAATTATTATATAGTACACACCCAAGGTTATGGTGTTCATAAACTTGCATTAACGAAGAATACTAAATTAACAAAAGTTTTTGATACAATAGAAGAACGAAATAATTGGATTGATGAACAGGGATATCAGTATGATTCGAGATAAATTACACCTTTAAAATAAACTTTACCATCAATTTTGAATATATACAATATATTCTAAAAAATAAAAACAATGGATGAAGTTTAAATTCAATGCGGATAAATCAAAATTAATACTCACCGAAGCTACTCAGATAGAGATTCACCAGTTGAAATTATGGTTTGTTAGATATGCCAAAGATTATAGGTTTATGACAAAATTTAAACTTGGGGTCTGGGATGGTAAAATAGATAATTATACAGATGGTTACTTTCGTTTTGGATTATGGCATGAAATTGTAAAAGTTTGTAAACAATATGATTTCAAATTAAAATTTCCAGATAAAGATGATTTTCCTTTCGATAATAAAATAACTTATGATGATATAGATAAGTTCGCCAAGGAATATTTTGATGGTTATAAACAGATGGATGGTACGGATTTTATGCCTTACGACCATCAAATAGATTCTGTTTATAGAATGTTAAAATATAAATTTGGTGCAATAGAAGTTGCCACTGCTGGTGGTAAATCTTTGATATTAGGATTATTTTTATTTTACTATTTAAAGTATATAAATCCTAATGCTAATCTATTATTGATTGTTCCTTCGATATCTTTGGTAACACAATTCCATGATGATATAATTGATTATAATATTGGTTATCATAAAGAACAAAAGAAACCATTCAATTTAAGGATTCAGGAATTCATGTCAGATAAACCAAGAAAACTTAGAGCTGGTGAAGAACCAAATGTAAGTATTGGTACATATCAATCACTTGAAAAATATCCAGAACAGTGGTTTAGACAATTTGATTTAGTAGTTTGTGATGAAGCTCATCAATCAAAAGCACCGAGTTTAGAAGCTATATTATCGAGAACTTTTGGTGCTGCAAATTATAGATTAGGTATGAGTGGAACATATCCTGATGAAGAAAGTGCAGACTTCATGACCATTACATCCTTACTTGGGCCAAGGTTACTGACCATTGGGGCAAGAAAATTGATGGAACAAAATATTATATCTGAGGTTAAAATAAAATCTATTATTATTAATCATAATGACCCGACATTTGCCGATAATTTATCTGTAATAAAACGTGCTGGAGATGGTAAACGGGCATATCTTTTAGAAAAGGAGTATGTTCAGAAATCACATAAAAGAAAAGAATTTATAAGAAAACTGATTGGAAAACTTAACCAGAATTCACTATTATTGTTTCATACCATTGAATATGGTAAGGATTTGTTTGAATATATGAGTAATAATATAACGGATAAAGATTTTTATTATATTGATGGTACAACGCCCGGAGCGAAACGAAATGTTATCAAGAAAAATATGGAGATTGTTACTGGTAGACCACAGATTCTTATAGCATCATTTGGTACACTTTCAACTGGGGTTAATATTAAAGCTATTTGTAATATTATATTTTTGGATAGTTTTAAAAGCGATAAAATGATTAGACAGAGTATTGGGCGTGGTCTTCGTCTTCATGCTTTAAAACAAAAACTGGTGGTATTTGACATAGTTGATATGTTTTCTAAATCTTATAAAAATGCATTGTATCGTCATTATGAATCCAGACGGGAAACAATTTATAAAAAACAAGATTTTCCTTTTGATGAATTGAAAATAGTTTTATAATGAAAAGTTAAATATTATTTATAATTTTGATAAAATATCTAATATGGGAAAAATTAATAATTTTTATGATATTGTAACTGTTGTTTTAGATAGATTTAAAAAAAATTTAAATGAACCAATTAATTCTTTTTCAAAAGAAATTGTAAAAGAATTAGAAAATATTGGATATTTTGATATGAAACAAATATCATTCTCTTGTGATTATAACGCAGATGACCCAGCCAGTATTTATTTAAGTATTCAACCACAGAATGATTACACAAAATATATTATGAAAGTTTATTTTAATAAGTTTAGTAGGAAATTGAAAATTAAAGACATATTAGGCGATGAATTATATAGATGATGTATATACCAGATATGTGAGAGAAAAATATATAGTTTTTCAATCTAAATTCAATAAGAATTGTTCCAGAAAAGAATTTAAAAGATATTTAGAACAAGATATAAAAACTTATGTGTTGGAAGATTTAAAAATAATAGGTATTAATTTCAAAGATGTTAAGTTTAATTTTGATATAGTTCTTAGGTACGATTTCACTCTGGGTACATTAAGAATATTGGCTGATAATAAAACTATTAATTTATTTCACAAGAAAAAGATTGAAATTGAACGATTATCAAAACTAAAAAATATATTTGAAGATGACATCTAATATTGATTTTTCTGATTCAAATTGTCAATTCATTCATCAGAATGTTAATGATATTTTTAAACGACATATTATATGTTTTGATTTTGAGTCTGTTGATATTTTGAATATTAAAGAAATTATTAAAGAAAGAATAATCTATATGGTGTCTGGTATGGTTAGTGATTTTAGAGAAGAAGATTTTCGTTTTGATGTTGAATTAAATGTAGATTATGAAAGTATGGCTGATATATTCCAATTAAAGATAAACTTACACCCATTACACCCATATGCGAATATGATATTTAAAACAAAGAATTTTCACATTTTATCAAGAAAACTGAAAATTGAAGAAATTATCAACGATGAATTATCATGAGTCTAATGTAGAATTTATAAAGTCGGAACTTTACAGTGAAATTATTAATATATCGCCACGTAGAAATAATACTTGGTATCCTATTGAAAACCCAGAACGAAGAATGTTATACAAATTAATTACAAATTTTGTATATAGTTTAACTAATATTTATATAAAACATTGTACTATGATTTTTTATTTAAGCGATAGCACATTTAATATTAGAATTTATCCTGTTGATAATATATCAATTACTCTTTTTAATAATACTGATTTAATTTATCTGAAAAAGGTAAAAGATAGGAAGAAGAAACTCGAAAAAATATTCTCACAATGAATTACTTTAATAAAAATATTTTTTATTTGATTGAATTTTTTAGAAAAGAGGTGGTGAATCTTTATAGCGAATCGAGTAAATCCTCATTATCACTAAAGTCTAAAGAAGATTATATTAAAGTTCGCATATTACAACATATTAGATTTTTAACAAATGAACTTATTTACGGGTTTGTTGTAAAAGTTGATTTTATTGGTAATGATGATTACTTTTTATTTATATACGATATGGATAAACTTGCAACAAATGTTTTTTATAATTTTGATTTTGACCAGTTGAAAAAACAAAAAGATAGAAAAATTAAAATAGAAGAAATATTTTCCGATGATAGGTGTACATGTTAATTGGACTAAACCACACTTTAATAGAGAAAAAAGAGTGAATGGTACGCTTCTCGTTGATGGTAAACGAGATATTAGGCCGTATAAAATATCTAATTATCTTCTATTATGTCAGATATTATCAGCCCTTTTTTGGAAAAAATATAATGGTGAAGTACATTTATATACAGATAGAGAAGGATTTAATTATTATCAGAAGCTTGGTATACATAAGTTTTATGATTATGTTAATATTGATTTATTGGAAAAATATGAAAATGTTAATCCAGAAGTATTCTGGGCTGCTGGTAAATTGCATGTAGAAAAACATTTACTGTGTCCTTTTGTTATGCTCGATACTGATTTATATCTTGAAATGGATTTAAATGATGTTAATTATTATTCAACTCCTATCAGTTCTACGCATTTAGAGGATACTTATCCACCTTATTACCCACCGATGGATAAAGTACTGTTTCATACCAATTATGAATTTCCAGAGAGTTTTAAGTGGGATAAACGGGCATTTAATGTATCATTATTATATTGGGGTGATGATAAAATAAAAAAAGATTACCTCGATTTAGCACTGGGATATATGGAAACCTCTAACCCCAAAAAAGTTGATATAGATGAATATTACAGTAGAATTATATTTGCTGAACAAAGATTATTAGGTGAATATGTTTTCAGTAATAACATACCCTACACAACATTAATAAAAGAATCTTATAATCCAAGGGGTGATGATAAATATGATGAACAGTCGTGGTATGATTGTGGTAGAGGTGAAAACAGAGAAATAATAAGTGAAAAATTACTACATATATGGGGTCGAAAGAAAATATTTGATATTAATACCTCAGAAAGAGAATTTATAGAACATTTATTTATGGATTTAGTTGATATCAATTTTTCATCCTATAAAAATCAAATAACCTCTATCTTTGAAAAAAACAAAGACAGAGGCTATTACATTACAAACTAAAAATATTTTAATTTTTTCTTTTAGTTATTGTTTGGATTACCAAATAAAAATAAATCCGATAGCTTTTTTTAGTTTATCCCTGAATGGAAGAATGATTAGTGTTTTATCTCGGTATACGAAACCCATAAGGTCTTTTAAATTTTCATCATAGAGTGTGTGGTATTCTCTGATGGCCTTGCGATAGAAAAATATTTTCAGAAGATAACACAACAGGGTCAATATTGGAAATGTTATTATTGTGTTACCACCAAGTATTGATAAGAACGTGACACCTAACATTGTATAAGTTAGATATAGGAAAAGAACCGAATATGATATGTAGATGTGAGTTAGTTCGAGAACCATTTCTTCGATTTTCTCTAAAAATAATTCTTTATTACCACCTTTTTTTATCAATTCGTTGAAATAACCCCAGCCTTTATACTGATTCCAGATGTTTTCTTTATTTTTACCGAAAACCAAGCCTTTAAACACATAGTCGCTGTTAAGGCTAATTTCTTTGTCGTTGAGAAAGTTATCCATATTTTTAATATTTTTAGTTGTAATTAATTATTTATACGTGTCATCTAATAATTATGATACAAATGAAATAAATAAACCCGTATAAAAAAAATTACACGGGTTAAAAATTTTATTTTTAAAAATATTTTTAGCTTCCACCAACGGCAGACATCAATCCAGTAGGATTTGACATATTTCCAGTTTTGGCATAAAGTTTACCACTTTTAGGGTCTACACTATAAATTTTAGATAATTTAGCATTAACCAAGGCATCATTATAGGCTTTTATAAAACTAAATAAAACATCTGGTTGACTTTTAGGATTTTTAATAAATTCGTTCTTTTTAGCTATTGCTATATCACCTGATTTTGTATTAGGATTAGATAAATTGAAAGAATTTACGATACTTCCAATTAATTTATTCTGTATTAGATTATCAATATCAGCATCTTCTAACTTTCCTTTAGCAGCTAAATCAGTTATAAGTTGTTTCTGTTCTTTATTCATGCCGAATAACCCTTCATTGGTTTCAGATGTATCCACATCTAATGAATATTGTTCGAATGTCTTTAAATGTTTTAAATCTTTCATTTTAGTTTGTTAATTTTTTAATTATATATTAAATAAAAAAATCATTTTTTCTATTGATGATATATATTAAATAAAAAAATCATTTTTTCTATTGATGATATATATTAAATGAAAAAAATGAAAAAAATTCCAAAGAAACCCACACCAACAAAATATATAAGAATAAATTTATTTATTTATTTTGACAACAATTTACTTAATAGAATGTATAAATGAATATGATGAACCTATATATAAAATAGGTCATACTAAAAATGACCCAATTAAAAGATTGCGCCAATTACAAACAGGGAATGGGAGAGTATTAAAATTAGTTGGATATTATTCAACCAGATATGGTACTAAACTTGAAAAAACATTACATAGGAGATATTCTCATTTAAACGTTACTAATGAATGGTTTAGATTATCATTCGAAGATGTTATTAATTTTAAAAAAGTGTGTGATATTATTGAGAGTGGGTTAAGAACATTAGAAGAATCAAATAATTATTTTTTTAAAAAAATATAAAAAAACTAATAAAAAAACTATGATAATAACTATTAAACCAGAGGATATTATAAAAAGATGTTTGTGGTCAGATTATAGAAGGTTTGCTTTGAAAAATCTATCTGAAGAAGAAATTGCCGAAATAATTGAAAAAAATGAACCAACTGTAATATCAGAAGAAATAGCTTTTGTTATAGGATTATTAAAATATATTGAAACAGATAATTTAGTACACCGATTTAACTTATATTTATTAGAAAACTTACAAATAAAAAGCAATCTTTATGATGATAATCTTTATATTAATAAGAATGTTATTATTAAAGATGTAGTTAGTTTTAAATACCGTTTTCCAGAAGCTTATAAAGCCGAAAAAAATTATATCACTGCTATACAAGATGTGGTTGAGTATATCGATGCTTTAAAAGAAAAAATGGACGGTTTAAATATTAAATATATTGTTAATAACGAGAAAACTTATGAGTGTTTAAGCTCAAATGAAATAAAGAAGTTATTATCTTTATAATTATTCATTATAAGGAGTAACTGAAATTATTTTGACTTCTGAATCTGGGAATAATGTTATTTCGTTTTCATTTACCCACACACTATTAGTTAATAGTGTTCTTTCAAGGTCTATATTTGATTTATCTGTTTCTATCTCATATAGAAACATAGGCGAATCATCATCAATACCTATATCAGCTATAAAGTGGTCATCTATATACATAGGGTCTGTTGTATAATGGTCACCCAAATCAAATGTATTAACTTCTTCTATATTTTCAGAAGCAAGAACCCGAAATAAAGTTATGGGGTTGGGTTGTTTTTGTATATAGTGAACATGTTCTATCAAATGTTCTAAAATTTCATCATCATCAAAAATACTATCACCAGAAGTACCTATTTTTTCTAAGAACGCTTCGACATCTTCATCTGTTATATCATTAATATCAGCAATTTTTATTTTATCTATTATAGAACCACCACGACTGAAGGTTTCGAAAAGTTTAAGATGTTTCATTTTTATATTTTTATTTTTAATAACCGACTTTGTATAATTTTCGGCTGGTGTGTAAATCTAATCCGTAATCTATTAAAACTGCTTTATCATTTATCTCACCCCAAGATGATATGGATGCTAAGTCATTAGCATCCAAATTGTATTTATTTACCAAATTTCCCAATTTAACAGCAAATGGTTTTTCGATATAAAATCTTTCCATTTCATCACCACCCCAACCTTTTAACCAATGCATAAACCCATTGAATTGAAATGTTGTTAATTCTTCAAATCTTTCTACTGAAATCATTTTAGCTTTTTCTTGAATTAACCACTCCCCTTTTTCACTATACTCTAAAACAATAGCGAGGACATCAGAAAATTCTTTATCTGTCCCTGCTTTTATTTCGGTTATATTTTGAGCTATACCTTTGAGGTTTTTAGCTAATTTTAATACTCTGTTTTCATCCAAAACATATACAGCTCTGGCTGTTCCAAACTTTTTATCTGGTATTTCTCGTTGAACTACATCTTTTCTTTGTTTGAAAGTTTTTAAACCTTTCAATGTTTCTTGGTTAAAATGTTCAAATAACTGTATAAATCTCATGGTTATTTAAAATTCTTTGTTTCAATATTCTGAGCGTATATCTTCCTATTAGCATTATCAGCTATGATAAGATGACCAGCATCTTTTATTACGTTTTGGTTCAAAATGTTATTCAGATGATTTTCCTCAATTATATTATCAAATATCCTCAAATTTGAATAACATATATCTGAACCATATAATTTAACTGTTTCTGCATGAGAAAAATCTTGTGGTTCTACGTTTTCAAATGTTTTGTCATATAACACTATAAATTCGGAAATTGCTGGTTGAACATATTCAGAATTTAATACTGGTCTGTATCCATTTGATTCGGCCTCAGTTCTTCCAGTTAAATTATCGTAATTAATATTCATTTTTTCATAACTATCCATTTGGAAATATGTTATATCAACATCGGTCAATCTTTTAACCAATTTCATGTTAATAGTTTGTTGTCGTTGATTTAAGTTTATAATCAAACCATACCAAATATTAGTTGATACATCTGGGACATCCAATGTGTACGTTTTTTGATTCAGGTGAAAATATATTTTTTTATTTTTATAATAATATTTATATCCAAGATAATTAGTAGAATCGTAATTATTTAATAAATGAAATGTGCTACTTATGTCAATGTTATAAGATACAAAAGTTTTTTTAGTTAAAGACCTACCTTCATCATACATTGAATTAAATTTAAACCAAGATATGAATGCTCGGTCGTCATTTTTATTTAAAATATTATCCACATTTTTATATTCAACAGCTTTTTTATTTAGCATATTGGTTAATACATAATAATTTCTGATATAATCTACCTCACCATTGTATACCACTTCGTTTGAAATACTAACTTTGGAAGAAATAGCATGTCTTATTTTATCCATAGATTTTGGCACGGTTTGGTCTTTATTTGCAATTTTATTTTCATCTTTATCTTTTTCAAAACCAAATAATGCATCAATAGTGGTATTATTTGTAAGAGCTTCGATAGCCTTTTTAGTAGTATCTTGTTTATGTATAATATTGGCTCTTTCTTCATATTTTTTAAGAATAACTTTATAATAAATACCAGCAGCCATAATATCTTTATATAATTGTGCATGTTTTACATAATATAATCTGTTTGGAATACAGAAATAAATAATATCATTTTCGGCTGGTCGTTCTTCTATACCAAAAGCGTTTTTAAAAATATCTTTTAATATGTGAATTTCGAATGTATCAAATAAATCCAAATTAAAATTATTAATTTTAATTGTGTTATCTGGAAATTTATTTTCTGGTACAATTACTTTTATTTGTTTTAATGAAACTACATTATATAAAGCATATTCATGTAAATGGTAATCTATACCGTTCTTATCTGGGTCAACTCTATAATAATCAACACCCCATCCAAATATTGAATTTGTTTGATTAGCCAGTGTATTGAAAAGATTCGTAATCTGTGATATCGCTGATGCATCATATGGATTCCACGTTGTCGAACTTGTGTCTTGGGTAGGTGTTAAAGTATTAGATGTTGCAAGAACATCAGAATAACAACTCAGCCCATTTGTTTCACCGTTATAAGTTAACTGCTTTTCAATTTCAGCACTTATTGTTTCACCACTTGATATAGCTGAAATGCAATCTTCTTTTAAACCATATTTATTTATTTTCAAACCATTTGCTGAAACATTTTGGAAATCTCCAATTAAAATGATATCAAATATTCTTATCGCTGAAGAACTATTATTTGTTTTTTTAATTAAATACTGAATCTTGGCGAATCTCAATTCATTAATATCTTTTCTTATGGCCTGAAGATTTTCTTTTGTTAAAGGAAACCATTTAGTGTATGTATAACCACCATCTTGGGTAATTCTAAATTTAATATCTAAATCGGCTTCATCGATTAATCCAGCCTGAGTAACTATAAAATCTTCCAAGTCAAATATTTTATAAATATCTTTTGGTTCTAATATTACTTCTTCACCAATCGTTGTTAGTGTTATGATACCATCAGTTGTTAAAATATTATAATCGGTTTCGACTATTACGTTTGAAATAGTAGTCGCTGGTGCAGATGAATTTCCCTCATCAACAAAATAAAAATATATTTTTAATTCTAATGTGCATTTTTCATTTAGCTCGATAGTTGTTAATTCTGAAATATCTAATAAATCAGACCAGAATTCACATATTTTTATTTTAAATTTAACCTGAATGAATTCAGCCGATGGAGTATATTCGAAATCTATACCCGTTATCTTTGTGACACCTGTTATTGGTTCTGGTGTTTCTAATATTAATATTCGATTGGTTGAATCCAACACTTCCGAACCTATGAAGTTTATCGAAGCTGTTCCATTATATCTTTTATTAAGTATGTATTGCATTAAAAATAATTTTAGATTTTATTTATATATTAATTTTTTAGTGTGAAAAACAATGGCATAGATATTGCCTATAATTAATAAAAAAAGTATTTATTATGAAAAAATATATTTTTATTTTAATAGCAATTTTAATTTCAACTTTATCATTCTCACAGAAAAGTGATTATGAAAAATATAGAGAAGCACAGGAAAATAAAAAAGATACTACTGTTGTTACAAACACGTATCAGGAAAATGATGATATTTATTACAATCCTAAAAAGGATATAAAACAGAAACAGACTACTGAAAAGGAAAATATTATTATAAATAATTATTATAGTAATGATAATTATGTTTGTTCTTATACCAGACGTTTAATATTTTATTACCCAACTTATTACCCTGATTTTTATTTCACATACTCTTATAATTATTGGAATCCTTATCCTTATTATTGGTATAGACCTTATGTTTATAATAATTGGAATTATACTTGGTATCATCCATATTATAATTACCACGATTATAAACACCATCATTATACTCATCAACGTGAGTATTATCAACCAGTACATAGAAATTCTGTTACTCAAACAAGTCCGAGTATTACACAAAGTAGAACATATACGACTACAAGAAGACCTTATGTTAATTCTTATAGACAGGATGTTCAAAATTATAGACAAACAACTAATAACAGAAACACTCAATATAGGACTCAGCCTACGCAAAGACAATCTACTGTTCAAACAACAAGACCGAATACTAATACAAGAACTTATACTCAACCTACCAGAACAAATACACAAACCAGAAGTTCTTATTCAACAACAGGTAGAAGCAGTTCAAGTGGGCAATCTACCAGAACATATTCTGGAACACAATCAAGGTCGGGTTCAAATTCAGGTACAAGAAGTACTGGAAGAAGATAATAAAAAGGTGGTTCTCCACTTTTTTTATTAAAAATAAATAATATCTTTACCATTATTTTATAAAAAAATTATGGAAGCTGATGTAATTTATGTTTCTTGGCCTGAACTTATCAGATTAACTGATGCACTTCTTAAAAAAGTAACTGAAAAAACATATAATTCTATCATGTGTATCAGTTCTGGTGGATTGGTTCTTGGAAAATTGGTGAGTGACCAACTTTCACTTCCTCTATCAATTATATCAGCAAAATCATATAAGAATGGTGAAACTGATAGAACTGATTCGGATGTTATAATAGGAACTATATCTACCACATTCGAAATAAAAGATAATATTTTATTAGTTGACGATTTGGTTGATGGTGGATATACTATGAAATTGGTGAAAGAACAGCTTTTACAAAATAAAAATATAAAAGAAATAACAACTGCTACTATATACAAAAAACCCTTGACTGTTTTTGTACCAGATTATTTTGTCGAAGAAGTGTGTGATTGGATTGTGTTTCCGTATGAAAAACACGAATTTTTTAAAATAAAAAATACGTAAATGAAAATTGACATTAATAAAATAAAAGTTATTCCTAATTCAATTAGTAAAAAATTTGGAATTTGCGTTTATGGTTCACCTGACCAAGAGGTTTCTCAGTGGATACATGAGAATAATTTTAGATTGATGATGTCAGATAAATTTACCAATATAATTATACCAGATGATGTTATTTTATCTGATATATTTTTCGATGCTGTAAAATATGACTGGATGGATGGTTTCAGTCCTAATTTAAATAAAAACTTGCATATTGGTCATTTTTCAAATTTGGTATTAGCTAAAGCTTTTAAATCACTTGGGGTGTGTGAAAAAACCATTAGTATTTATGGTGATACATTAGAAGGTGATGTATCAAAAGAAGATGCGTTAACATATCTGGATAAATATCAAAAAAATTTTAATTTCTTTTCAGATAAAGTTACGATGGCATCTAAGGTAAAATATAACGGTGATTTACTTAAAGATGGCATGGGTGATTATGAAGGAACAATGGTGTTTGAAATTGGAGATGAAAAAATTGTTGGTATAAAAAGTAATGGTCAAACATCATATTTTTATCAAGATGTAGCATTGGCTGAAAAATTAAATGCTCCGACACTTTACCTAACAGGTAATGAACAATCCAATCACTTTAATTTATTGAAGAAGATGTTTCCACATATAGACCATGTTGGTCTTGGGTTGGTGAAGGTTGGAACAAAAATGTCAAGTCGTTTGGGTAATGTTATTTTCATTGAAGATTTTATCAATCAAGTAAAGGAATCTTTCAATAATGATATACAACTAATTTATAATGTGTTCGCAGGGTTTATTTTAAAATCAAATCCTGACGTTGATAAAAATATAAATTTAGAATTGATAAGTAATCCTAAAAACTCATCAGGACTTTATTTAAGTTATACTATGGCTCGGTTGAAAAGTGCTGGGTGTGAATATTTACTTTATGAGAATTTTTATTCTAAAAGTTTAGAATTTGCTTTTTTAAAATCCAAAATCAATTTGAAGCCTAATGTTTTATTTGAAGCTTTGGTTGAACACTGTAAAGATATAAATTCGTTTTATTCAATATTAACAATAAAAGATAGTCTTAAAAACAAAAAATTTTTCGAGGGGATGTTATCTGATTTGATTTTTGGATGTGATAAGTTAGGATTATTTGTCATTAATAAAGTTTAATTTTTTTATTATGGAAGAAATTGTAAAAGAATATGGGTTTGAATCTTTAGTGGAATTCCATAACCTTATAGCAAATGTTGATTTAACGAGTCCTGATAAAATAGCTAAATTTAAAAAATGGCAAGGTACAGACGGAACAAAAACAGGTCTGTTAAAATTACAAAGTGTATAATTTTTTTATAATTTTTTTATAATTTTTTTATAATTTTTATTCATATTATATTTGTTGTCAAATAAGTTTTTTATACTAAAAATAAAACATGAACAATTACAAATATATAACTACAACATTACCTTATATAAATTCAACTCCCCATATCGGGCATTGTTTTGAATTTGTGTTGGGTGATGTTATTGCTGAGTATCATAGATTAAATAGTAAAGTGTTTTTTAATGTTGGTATTGATGAACATGGACAAAAAGTTTATCAAAAATCAATAGATGAAAATTATTTAAATACACAAGATTATTGTGATGTGTTTGCTGGAAAATGGAAAGAGTTTTGTTCTTTATTGAAAATAAATTATGATAATTTTTACCGAACAACAGATAGTAAACATAAAGAAAATGTTTTGAGATTTTATAATGAAATCGAGAAATTTGTTTTTACAAAAAATTATGAGGGAAAATATTGTGTAGGTTGCGAATCATTTATCACAGAAAAAGAAATTGTTGATGGTAAATGTCCAATACATAAAACAGATTTAATACTCACTAAAGAAACTAATAAATTTTTTGATTTATCAGAATTTTCGAATTTGATTAAAGATGTTTTGGTTGATAAAAATAAGTCGGCAGAACTAAAAAACATCATTCAGGATAAGTTTGATTTATCAATAACAAGACAAAATGTAAATTGGGGAATTGATACTGGTGATGGAGATGTATTTTACGTTTGGTTTGAGGCGTTATTGAATTATATTTTTGCAATTAAATACTATGAAGATAAAGAGTATTTCAATAATTTTTGGAGTAATTCTTTAATTATATGTGGGAAGGATAATTTAAAATTCCAAGCCTATATCTTACAAGCAATTTTACTTTCAAACAATGTACCACAAACAAAAGAAGTTCTTGTTCATGGGAATATATTAGATGCTGATGGAAATAAACTAAGTAAAACATCTGGATATATTATAGACCCGATTGAACAAGTTAAAAAATATGGCTTAGATGCAGTAAGATATTATTTGATTTTTGGCCTTAATACTTTAGTAGATAGTAAATATTCAGAAACAGAATTGATTCAAAAATGGAACAATGATATTGTAAATGGTTTAGGTAATCTGATTTCAAGATTATTACACTTAGTTGAATTAAAAAATGTGAATTTGGATGAAAACCTTTTATCAGTCGATTCATTGAATAGAATACAACATAACACCGATGATATAAAAAGATGTTTTTTAGAATACAATTTTAAAGAACTTGGTAGCCTACTGAATGGGGTTGTATTTAATTTGAACAAGAGAATAACGATTGAAAAACCATTTGATAAAAATTGTAACAATTATTCTGAAATATTGAACGAATTATATTTTGAACTAAAGGCAATCATTCCATATTATGTAATAATAATCAAGAAACATAAAGAACCACTTGAAAGAGCTTTTAATGATAATAAGAAAGTGATATTATTTGAACGAATTTAAAAAATTTATTATTTACAAATACTAATTTAAAATATGTAAACCCGAATGTAAATCATTCGGGTTTTGTTGTGATTTTTTTTATAATATTTTAATTGATAAATTTGTCCATAAACTAAAAATGTACAATTATGGATAAAAATGAATTAAAACAGTTAAAAGACCTTTATATTGAAGGTTGCATGGAAGCATTAGAAGCTGGTGAATGTGATTTAAATACAATACCAGTAGAATTAAGAACACCTGATGTTTGTTTAAGAGCAGTTCAAATAGAAGGTCTTTTTCTTGAATTTGTAACAGAACAAACCACAGAAATATGTGTGGCAGCTATAAAAACTGATTCTGATTCTTTTAGATTTATTTTAAATCCATCTGAAGAAATATGTTTTTTAGCATTGAAAAAGAGTCCTTATATAATAACTTATATTAAAAATCCATCTGAACAAATGTGTTTAATGGCTGTTAAAGAAAATGGTGATAATATTAAATATATTAAAAACCCTTCTGAGAATGTTTGTATTGCTGCTGTTACTGATATGCCGTCTTCGATTCAATTTATAAAAAAACAGAGTGAAAAAATTTGTTTAGCTGCTGTTAAAAAAGATGGTGAAGCATTAGAATTTGTTAAACATCAAACACCCGAAATTTGTTTGGCTGCTATTAAGAAATCTCCAAAATCGGCAACGTGGGTTAAAAAAGAAATTCTCATTCCAATAACTGGATAATACTAATTTAAAATATGTAAACCCGAATAATTCAAATTCGGGTTTTTTGTTTTTATAAATTAATATATAAAGAAAAATAAATATCGATTAATGTATATTCAAAATAGTTCATTCTTATCACCGACATACAAAGTCATTAGACCATATGATTGTTCTTTGGTCGCAATTGATGGTGTGGATACAGCAGGTAAAATAACTTTACAAGGTCTCGAAATTCCTTATGATTCATTTTTTGTTTCTAAAATGACTCTAAATTCAGGTGTAACTAATAAACCTGTTTTATATGGGTTCTTAGGAAATGATATTACTGTTTTGATAATTAAAGTTATTTATAATAATGGTGTAGACCCAAGATGCTGTGCCACAGATGATGATGAAAATTATATTGAATATTATTTTGCAGACCAACCAAGTATTATAAGACCAGTGAGTCAATTAATGATTTTAACTGGTACTCAATCACATAGAATACCACAGGTGTTTTTAAATAATCCACATAAGTATAATGTTATAGTTGAGATTATGGTGGCATCAATTGATGTTATGGAAGGAGTGAATATTGATAATAATATAACACAAGCTGTAATAGATGGTTTGTATTATAATTCTATAATCACCGATGTTCTTTTAAGTGGTTGTACTCAATTTGAAGTTATAAATGAAAATAATGCAACCGTATTAGTTCTTCCAATAGAGTTGTTTGACACGGATGCAAATATTCATAATATTGAACAAACAGGAAGTGTGTTAACTATCACTACTCAAAATATAGAAAAAACTATTCTTAAATTCTTATCTGTGTGGGATGCTAATCAAGCTCACAGTAGATTTGCTTGGATATTAGAAAATCCTGTTCATAGGTTTTTAACAAAAGATTCCCCAACACCAGATTTGTTAGCACCAGTTATTACAATGAATCCTTATGTAGATGGTATATTTAATATTACTGGAGCAACAAGTGATTTACTAAGAAATTATTATGTAGAATCAGTAAATGATGATAGGGATGGTGAGATTGAAGTGAATGATGTCGGGATTATAATAAGAGAACATAATTCTATTTCAACGTTAGATAACATCCCATATGAAGGAAGATTTGACATTTTATTCACAATAGCTGATATAGCTGGAAACGCTTCAACCTTGATGAGAACGGTATTGTTTGATGCAACACCCCCAGTTATTACAATGACCCCTGCTGCATCTGGAAGTATTATACCGATGATTATTTCAAGTGATAGTCAATTAGTAATTTCTGAAGGGTTGACCGAAATGGATGTTATTCGTAAATGTATTAGTACTGTTGTAGATAATATTGATGGTAATATTCCGATAAGTGCAGTTACACTGGAAATTACAGGAACAACATTTCCAATAACTGTTGGTGGGTTAATTCCTATAACTTTTTCAGCTCACGATTTTGCTTCTAATGTTACATTGATTACTGGAAAAACATTAAGCGTTACTGATGATATACCACCAGTTTTAACCGAGGGTCTGATGTATTCTACACCAACTGGTATAACTGGAGATTTTGAAAATGAATATATATTTTATGTTGACGGTGGTTCTGGTACAACTTATAATTTACAATTTGTATCTGGAATAACAAAAGATAAAGATTTAGTAGTTGGACAATATTATCCATTTACTATTGTTAGTTTCGATTTACCATCTGGTAGTACATATCCAAGTTTAGACTCATATTTCTTAATGAATTTTGAAACGGGTACTACATTGGATTATTATGTTAATATGGCTAATGGTTTACAACCATTCTTTAATGTGAGTGGTGGTACAGTAGAACCTATGATTGACGGTTGTCTTGATACGATAGATTTGCAAATGCGTGGTGATTTTCCAACTTGTACACTATATGTGAGTGGTGAAGTTATAGACCAACAAGGAAATATAAATTCTATAATGTTAACAATGAATGTGGTAAACCCATTTATTTAATAATATAAACCCTACGAATATTGATAAAAAATCACCTAATTTATAGGTGATTTTTTATTTAAATTGATAATTTTTTTAATTAAATCATTTTTTTTCATTTAGACCCGATTAATCTAAATATATAGTTAAAAAAATTAGTATATAATATGAAAAATGTTGATTTATTTAGATTAAGAGAAGGATTAAATGACGTGTCAAATTTAAAAGGTGTTAAATTTGCATATGTTGTGTTAAAGAATAAAAAACTCATAGAGGAAGAAATAGAAACACTCCAAAAGTCTATTGAAATGTCATCCGAATTTCAAGAATTCGAAAGAAAAAGAATCAGTCTTTGTGAACAATTCTCTGATAAGAATAAAGATGGTTCACCTATTATTACTAATAATGCATATAGTATACCTAACAGAGAAGAATTTGAAGCAGAGGTAGCTGGACTAAAAAATCAGTATCTTGAATGTGTATCAGAAAGAGAAGAACAATTAAGAGATTATGATAAATTATTGAAAGAAGAATCTGATTTGTTAGATAAACTTGCTAAAGTTAAAATCACATATGTGCCAGATGATATATCAGCAACACAACTGGATAGCATCAAAGAAATAATTGAAGATTAAATCCTAATTTCTGTTAATCACATTTTTGAATTCCCAACTTAATATTTTTGAGTTGGGTTTTTTATTTGGTTAGAATTTTAATATATAAAGAAAAATATTAAAACTAAAATATGGCAGCTTTTAATTATACATTGGATACTTTTTTGGCTACCCCAGCCCCGGGCGACACCCAACTGCGTGTTTATGATAAAAACCGAGTATTAAAATATACTCTGAATCCAGACTTATCATCTTTCTTCGTTAAAAACAATTTAGTTATCATCAAAGTAGAAAATACTAATGATATTATTTTAAATTTTGAAACTACTCCGATAGCTGTTCAAGCATTATCTAAATTAAACTGGGCTAAGAAAGAAGTTTCTAAATCTCCCGTCATTGTTACTTCTACTGTGACATTTTCTATGGCTAATCTACACATGGATGGTCAAGTTACCATAGCTGATGGTGATTTAGCATGTGACCAACCTATTGGTGATGAGCCACTTTCAAATGTGAGAGTTTTTATAAACGGTGTAGAAGTTCAGGTTGGGGCAGATTTAGATTGTTTCTTTTCACCAGACGGTGGTACAACAAAAAGAAACCCTGCTGAAGCTATAAGTGGTGATTTTTTACATTGGAACGGAGATTACATCGGGTTTCAATTAGATACTATTGATGAAATAGATTTTATTTATTTAATTAAAAAAGATTAAAAATAATGATTGTTAAATTCAATAATTTTATTCTTGAAAAAATAGATATTAGAAATGATATCGATTTACAAAAAGAATATGATGATATAAACAAAAGATGTTTCAATAATGAATTGATAAATGTCCCATTATTATGGGTTAAAACCAAATCAACAGGCGGTAGAACTATTGGTAAATATTATCGTGATACGAGAAAAGTTGAAATTGAGAAAGTTGAAATTTCATATTTTTATGAACTGGATTATGAAAGATTTAGAAATATTCTGGCACATGAAATGATTCATGTTTATGTTATGCAAACACACGGAAAAGATTATGGTGGTTCACACGGTATACATTTTAATGAATGGATGAGAAAACTTAATAAAATGGGTTTCAATATTACAGTAAAAGATGATGTAACCGAAATAAAAATGTCAGATGAAAATGATTTATCAAAAGCATTATTTGTTGTATTAATACGTTCTGAACGTTCTAATGAAACCAGATTTTCAGTATCGTGTTATAATGAAAATGCTATTACTGATGAATTTAAAGAAAAAATAATGAATACATATAAAGGTGATGCAAAATATACTCATAAAAAATATTATATCACATTTATAAAATCAAAAGATGCTATATTAAAAAAATATCCAGTTAAACGAAATGTTAAACGGTATGAAGGTGGATATCAAATATCAGAAGAATTATATAATAAGTTATTGGATAACAGTGATATAGTACAAGAAACTATGTTTTTCGAATAATATTATTTTCTTTTCTTAAATAATGATTCACATTGCCAACTACAAAATTTATAACCTTTTGGAACTGGCATACAACACCGTTGACATATTTTCCAGTCTATTTCTTCTTTACTTTTTGGTAAATTTGACATAATTTAAAAATCAAATATTGTTTCTAATTTAGCTTTCCTAACAAATAATTTCAATTCTCTATCAGTTTTAAATATTTTTTTTAATATATCTTCAGATACTATATTGAGAATATTAGCTTTAATCAATGGGAAGTCTTCCATATATAATCTGAATTCACCTGAAAAATTTTCACCACCATTAAAAGTTCCAGTATTAAACCCAAGTTGAGTACTAAAGCAATCGGTTTCACTAAAAAAATTATTATTTAAATTCTTTTTTGGAAGTTTTGTCCATTTACCTTTAATCCAACCTCTGAAGCCTAAATAATTTTTATTTGTCTCTTTTGCTCTCCAATCATTTCTAATGCCGTTTAATGGGTTATCATGAGAATTATTTATATATTGAAAAGTAAAATTATCCCAATTTTCAAATTCAACAATACCACCATGTATCAACTTTATATTGCGAATATAATTTTTTTCTAATTCGTTTAAATCTTTTGAATTTAAACGAGCTTGATTTCTCAATATATTCATTTCTTCGTTCATCTAAATCATTTTAAACAAAAATAAGAAAAATAATTATTAATTTAATATGCGTATAAAATTATTTTGTTTTAAAAATTAATATATAAAACAAAAGTAATTTTCAAAATAATATGCCTAAAATACGTGGAAAGCAAATAAACGCTGATACTTTACCTGTAAATCCTAATGATGTGGTAAATAAAGCATATGCTGATGGATTAGTTATATCAGGTGGTACGGGTGCGATATCAATTCAAGATGAAGGTGTACTTGTTAGTTCTGGGGCAACCGTATTAAATTTTATAGGTACATCGGTTTTAGCTCAACAAGGAATAGGTAGAGTTGATATTTTTATACCAGCACCAACATATTCTTCACATTTTAATACAAGTGACGGAACTACGGATGCCGTTTTAACAAGTATATCAACAACAAATCGTTATATCTCCAATCCAACAACTGAGGGTAACCCTTTTAAAATTGGAAGTTGGGTTGCTGGTTCAACACATCCTACAATAAGAAATTCTGTTTCACCATCATATTCTACCCCACAAACTTTTTCTATTTTTAATAGTGCAACAACTTTAAGAACAAGATTATATGATGCTGATGGGACATCAGTTTTAGCTGAAAATCTTATTACATTAAATGCTGACGGTGTGTTTTCAACTGGTGGTATAATGTATACAGTTACGGGATGGAGTCCAGATGCTGATAGATTTAAGGCTACTGTTTCTATTAGTATACAAATACCTACTGGTGGAAGACGTAGTATTGAAATAATACATGATAATGGTGCTGATGGAACTTATACTTTTACTCAAAATAATATATTCAAAGACTCTGAAACACTGAATGCTAACCTTGATACATCAGTATTAACAATAGCAGAAGGAACAAGTGTTGTTACTAAACATATTAGTGGGGTGGAATTCTACACTTTAAATACACAATGGCATGTTCATGTTACTGATGTGAATAATTTAAACAGTATATCGTTTCCGATTACCCAACAAATGGTATTAAGTGAAAGTAATTTATTTATTTCAACTGATTTAAACATACACGGTTTAGGTGGTTCTTATGATACATTTTCTGGTACTACATGGACTAATTTACATTCTAATACAGGTGCTACTTATGATAAATTGAATTGGGTGACTAACCAAACTAATCAAACAAACTGGAACAATGGTACGGGTTCATTAAATTCAAATACAATTATAGCAAGTGTATATGACTGGGGTTTATCTGATACTGCAACATCATCAGGATATAATTATTTGATTGATACATTAGTAGATGGTTCAGATAGAAATTCAGAAATGTTCAGAAGTGAAACCACTGTCGGATATCCAAGATTGCAATCTGATTTAACAACATCTTGGGATAGTACTATTAGTTTATTATCGCAAGATAGTGGAAATGGTTTACAATTATTAGGTGATAGATTGGTATATCCAAAGTATAATTTTACTGCTTATAATCCAAATATGAGTTCACAACCGAATTATATTGCTGCATCTGGTGATAAATATTATTACAGAAGATTTGATACAAATGGTGCAAATGTGTCTAATGGTATCATTGTTTTCTCAGACCATAATTTAGTTGAATCCGATTTATCAGGGGGGACTATACGTTTTGATATTTCAATTGATAATGGGTCAAGTTGGTTTAGTTTAAATTCTCAATATATAGGTGGAGTATTGTCGAATGGTTCTGGATGTAGAATTGATGTTACTGAATTTGGACTTGGTGTTGGAACAACAAACAACAGTGCATTGAGATTTTCATTAGGACTTGGTGGTACATCAACATTTATTTATTTGAGAATAATATATAATTCATCTGCAATTAATAAATATATAGGTGGGATAGATATAACAGATGCTAATTGGATTTAAAAAATAATATTATAAATCATGTCAGATTTTGAAATAAAAAAAATATCAGAGAATAAATACTACTTAAATTTAATTAAGGATGTTGATGGGGATATTTCTTCGAATGGATTGTCATTTGATAAGAATGAACTTTATAAATTGTATATGAAGTTGCGTGACATTTTCAGCAATGCTGAATAAAAATTAAAAAATTTAAATGGGTTCATTATCAACAAACGAACAAAGAAAACTGGCATATTTTCATGCATTAAGTAAAACAATGACTGAGGGTACACAAGAAGTGTATGAAACTCGCTATAAGTCATCTCACAATGTTACATTAAATGAAGTATGGGCAGATAATATATATTTTGCTGCTGATTATTCTACTGCTGTTGCAGAATCATTGGTTAATTCAGCAGTAACACTATTTGAACAAGTAGAAATGGATATGATTTACGGTTCAAATGGTCAAGCTTATTCTTATATTTCAGGTGGTACATACAAAGATTCATCTTATCCTTTATTAGAACGTGGACAATTAACATCAGGTGCTACCTATATAAGACCTTGGATTGCACCAACTGATATACCAAACCCAACTACAAATGACCCAAGTAATGGTTATACTGTTCGACTTTTTAGGGGTAACAGTACTGAAATATACTTGACAGAAGGTGCATGGGCGGTTGATTATTATGCAGGTGTTATTCACTTTGCACAAGGATATACACCATCTGATATGGGATGGGGTGCTATAAAGGCTACATTTTTCCAATATTCAGGGAATTATGGTGCTTCTACTGATGCATTTACATCAGCACAATTTAATTCTGGAACAAGTCAATTGGTTTTTAATTCAGGTGAAACAACTCAGACAATATTAGATTTAAGTTCGCTGAGTAATTTAAGTGGGTTTACAACTGCAATATTTGATAATTTAACAAATCATTTAATTTTTAATTCTGGTGGAACTAACCAAACTATTGTTGATTTAAGTTGGTTAAAAGATAATAGTGGATTTACATCAGTTGAATTCAATTCTGGTAGTAATTATTTGATTTTTAATTCTGGTGGAACTAACCAACAGATAGTTGATTTAACAAGTTTAAAAAGTATTACTGGATTAACCAGTTTGTTATCCAATTTTAATATTGATATGCCAGCCAATACCACAGATTCTGGTTCTACTTTAGCTTGTGGTGTAACATTATTAAATAATTCCATAACCAATTCATATGTATCAGTTTATGTAAATGGTATACAAGTTACGGTTGGTGATAGTGTCAAAACGAAAGATTGTTATTTTAGTTCTGATGGTGGCACAACAGCTAAACCATCTGATAACGTTACAATTGGAGATTCATTATATTGGAGTTATATTGGTAATAGTCCTGTTTCAGGTTTCGATTTAAATGCACTTACTGATAAAATAACTTTTATATATTTGACATTATAATGAAAAACTTCAATCAATACATCAATTATTTAACTGAGAATAAAACTAAAAAAGTTTTTTTAAATCAGCAATTTATAAAAGATTTTGAAGGGAGTAAAGTTGTTGATACACTTGGAAACCCAATATTAATGCATCATGGTGGTTCATATAGTAATGGTGATTTTAAAGGAACTGGTTGGTTTACAAGAAGTAAAAATGATGCTAAATATTATGCTAAACAAAATTTTGGGAATATAACTTCCGCTTATATAGTAATAAAAAACCCACTTTTTTCTGGTAATATAGCACATTTAGGTTTTAAAATGACAAAAGAAATAAAAGATTCTTGTGAAAAGAGGAATCTAAATAATGCTATAAAAGTTGAAAACAGTATTATTCAATTTATTGAAACAAATGGCGCAGTATTAATAGCAAAGGATATTTTATGTGATGGTGTGATTGATTTACACGATGAACAAATAATTGATGTTGTTATTTTTGAAAGTAGTCAGATATTACAACCAGTAAAATATTTATAAATAATGATAACTAAATTTCACACTTTTATAAATGAGGCTGTCGATAATAAAATTATATTATATCGAGGTGATTCCACCTATATCGATAATTTTAACTATGAAAAATTTGAAGCTACTGCTATCTATGGTCTTGGTTTATATCTAACAGATAATAAGCGAGTAGCATATACCTATACATTAAAAGGTGATAATTCTTCGGTTGTCACAGAGGTTTTTCCAAGTTCGGAAAAACAAAGGGATGCTGAATTATGTTTTGTCATAGAAAAACTTCTAAATGAAGTCAATGGTACAAATATATCCGATGATGAATTATATGATATTTTTAAGACATTAAGTATTTATGAATTTGGTTATGGAAAAGAATTAATAGAAAGATATAAACAGGGTGATAAATTATTTTGGATGAGAAAAGACCTTGCTGATAAATTAACACCTGAAGAACGTGAAGAAAAAATTAAGGATGGTGGTTATATTTCAAATTCCAATATGGAAGAACGAATTAAAAAATTAGAAGATGTTCATAAAAAATATGATATTTTAATAAATAAAGCGTTGACTTATTATAAAACAGTTAGAAAAAATTACGATTTCTTATATGATGGTAATGAAGGCTGGAGAGTGGTCAGTAAAGAAAAAAACGTTGGACATATTAGTGAGTTCTCGGTTAATCCAGAAGTAATAAATAATTGTTACAATGCAAACACACCTATGTCAGATGAAATAATTAGCATTTTAAGAAAAATGGTTAATCGTTATTTGAAAAGTGAAAAAATGAAAAATTATTTAAAAAAACATTATTACTATAAATATAATTTTAAATATTTTATGTCATATATTACTGACCATCAAAATAAAAATAATATAACTCTGGCTAATTTTTTATATGAAAATAGTGTTTTTAGAAATAAAGATACTCATTTTGAACCAAAAGATTGGAATTATTTCATTTCTGAAATGAAAAATTTAGGATATAAAGGTATTGTATACGATGGTGGAGAACATTTAAATTCACCAATAAAACATAAAGCATATGTTATGTGGAATTTGAATGATGTGGAAAGAATAAAATAAATATAACATAAATAAAAATCTTAAAGGGGTGCTGGAAACAGCATCCCTTTTTTTATTTTTTTAATTAATATATAAAAAGAAAAATATTCTCATTGAAATATCTCAAAACATTTGAACAATATGATAGCGAAGAATTGAGAGGAAAGATTGGCGATACTTTCAATAAAGATGCTTTAAAAGATTTGGTTAAATTAGAACCATATAAAAATAAATTTAATTATGGTTCATATCATGGTAAGGATTCTGGGTATTTAAATGATTTAATTTACAATGCCATGCACGGAAAAATAGATACCACTGGTATGATTGAAGAAATATACAAATTATTATTAAAAGAAATTCCAGAATTTAGAACATATAAAATAGAAAAAGAACATTTTGAAGATAATAATTTCTTTTTGAATCTTAAAAAAGAAATTCCTATAAAAAAATCCAAGTTGGATGATGAATATTCAATAAAAATAAATTTATGGATTAAATATCACACTAAAAATGATGATATTTTCTCATATGAAGAAGATAAAATTCTTGTGTTATTTGTACCAGATATAACAGTTACAAGAACTTCTTACCCTTTATATAAAAATGATAAAAATAACGATTTAGGTGAAATAGAATCTGATAATGGTATGGATAATTTCATAAATAAATTACAAAAAAAACTGTATGGTAAACCAGATAAAGAAGATATGGAATTTATTAAAAAGTTTGAAATTAATAAAGATAATTTAACGTTAGGAAATTTTTTAAAATTGTTACCAACTATAAAAAACAATTTAAAAGACTTCAGTCATTACGTAAATTATAAATATGATATTTTGATTTGAAAAAATAAAAATGGTAAAAAAAATAAAAATTTAGTTTAATATATACAGTCAAGAATGTAAATTTTATAAAGTATAAAAAATAAAAATATAAAAATGCCTAAAATTCAAGGAAAACAATTAGCTGAAAGTACGATAACACAAGATTTATTGAATTTATCTACTCCATTATCTGGTGACACACTATCTGGTGCAACAGTGGAATATGTTAATAACGCACTAACATCTGTGAGTGGTTCTACTGTTATTGGTCAAGCTGAAGACGGTGCTTATACTGATGGTATATTCACAGACTTCACTCCCAATACTCCTGTTGGAACTGCTGTTGATAGATTTAACGAAGTGTTATTACTATTAGCACCAACTCCACCTTCTAATAGCTGGGATAATGTTTTTTCAAGTTTAACATTAAGTGGAACTTTATATTCAGCAAGGGCTTTAACAACAGGTAGTGCGGTTTCCAATATTACAGTGGTATCAACACCAACAATTAGTTTAACAAACAATGTTGGTATATCTGATGCTGCTAAAGCATTACCAACTGGTATAAACACTTTAACTTTCATATTAAGTGATAGTGTAAATGGAACACTTGAAACAGAAGTTATAAATTCTGGTAGTACAGGTAATGCATCTGGATATATACAATATACAGTTGCTGACCCATATGATGGTCAATCTGGAAAACAAGGATTCTGGACTGGTGTGACAGCATTTTCAGTTGCTGGTGATAATACTCCAGCTTTATCAACAAGTGCTACACAACACACATTAACTTATACACACCCGGGCTCGGATTCACCCGAAACATTTAATTATTATTATGATACACCTGCAACTGTTACTATTGGAACTATTTCTGCTACTATTCCTACTATGACAAGATATATTAGTGGTGTTCCATCTTTAGCAACTGGTGATGTTGTTACAGATATCGGTTTTGATATCAATAACGTTGCAAGTTATTTTTATGCTGCAACTTCAGTATGGCAATTAAATGCTGGGATAGTTGGTGGTTCAACTGGTGACCCAGATTCTACACCAACAACAAATGGTGAAACAGGAGTTGTAACGAACAAAACTGCAACAGTTTTAACTTCTCAATATAGCGATACATCTTTCAGTTTTACTGTAAGAGGTAGAAACTTTGCTGGTACTTATGGTGGTACTACTACATATTCAAATAGTGCATATAGAGTTGATACAGTTTCAGTTGAAACTGCTCGTAAAATTTCTGGTTCGGGTTCTTACCCTGCTGGTGGATGGGGTGGTACTTTTGATTCTACTCAATCATTGGTTGATACATATCTCGATGAATTGATGTTGAAAAATAATATTTATCAATATCCTTCTGTGGATTATACTGCATTCGGTGGCCCGAATTATGATACTGCTACTGGAACACGTTGGGTAACTTTCAATCTTGGTACATTCACAAACAATGCTGCATTTACATTGAACTTTATTGGGTCAACTGGTATTTCAGTTATTTATGGTCAAGCTAACTTATTAGTTGAAGTAAAAATATCAGGTGCTACATCTTGGGTTGATGGTGATGCTGCTTATAGTGGTAGTGGCAACCCGGGTTCAGGTGCTGATGGTGTAGCTGCTGTCGTAGTTGGTACTTCAACTGCTACTGAAAGAAGAATAACCTTTGGTTCAATAACATATTCTGGAGCAATTATAGTTAGAATAGGTTTAACTGGTTCAGGAGTAACTTTTACTGGTTTAACAGCAACAAGCTTAGTATAAAAATTTATTATAAAGATAAAACAAAAAATAATATAGATTAAAAATGGCTTTAACAACCGACCAAAAATCAAGTAGGCTCTTTAAAAAGTCGTTGGGTGCATCAGAAACATTAACAACGAGGGACTTTTTTGAAGAACCCAGATTAGGGAAATCATCAATATTACCAACTCAAATATGGGCAGAAGCGAGTCAAATACCAATACCTGCCCCTACACTTACCAACGCACAGATAGACGGTGTTGTTCAATATTTTGAAAAACTCGCACTATCACATGTATCAGGTTCTGCTGGTAAAGCGTTTTATCACGCATCATTAAAAGATAGTATAACCTTCAATTTTGATACAGGTGGTACATATAACTATTCTTTATATAAAAGTGATGGTACAACTGTTATTCCATTTGGGCAAGGTGATTGGTTAGTAGATAATGAAGCTGGCGTTCTAACGTTTTATGGTACATTACCATCGGCTGTTACAGACGTTTTACCTCCACAAATAACCTTTTATAAATATGTTGGTGCATTGGGTTTACCATCTGGCTCAACGGCAGGGTTAAATGTCCATGAAGCTGTTAAATTTGCTACAACAGGTCAAACTGATGCAACATATTCAACTGCAACGTCTGGATTTACAACTTTACCATCAGATGTAGATGGTGCAATATCATTTAACGAAGGTGATAGATTATTAATAAAAAATCAAGCCGTAGAATATGAAAACGGTGTTTATGTAGTAAGTGGTACTACACTTGTAAGGGCTGAAGATTCTAATGGACAACCATTTGGTGAAGTATCATTGAACGATTATGTTTTTGTAACATCGGGTGAAACTAATGTTGCGACATCTTGGGTTATTAGTAATTCAAGTTCATTAAATTCACAAGGTTATATTACTGTTGGTGTTGATAGTCAGGTTTGGACAATTTTTGCTACAAGTAAAGCTTATACTGCTGATGGAAATGCACTTAAATTAAATGGTGATATTTTTTCTGTTGAATTAAATGAAACTGAATTTAGTGGTACTACTTTTCATAATTATAATTCTGGTTTATATCAGAGTGTTGATGGTTTAAGACTTGCAACACCAGTGGTTACAGATATTTTTGCGTTGAGTGCTACAACTGAATCCTTAACAAGTAGTATTTCATCTTTAGAAACTGAAATTAGTACTGGTGTTTCTTCATTAACAACTGCTATAAGCAATTCTATAACAGGTTTAACATCATTAGAAACAGAATTATCAAATTTCATTACAGGTAATACCTATGATGATACTTCTTTGTCTACTGCAATTTCAACTGAATCATCAACAAGAGCTGGTGGTGATACATCGTTAGAAACAGTAATTAACAATCTAAGTGGTGTTACTGCTCAGACTGCTGGTTCTGGTTTAACTTATAATGATAATGGTAATCAGGAATTAAACGTTAGTGTTGATGGTGTGACTATCGAAATTTCGACTAACACTTTACAAATTACAACTGGTTATACAACATCATTAGAAACATCAATTGGGAACGCTGTAACAGGATTAACATCTTTAGAAACTGTAATATCAACAAATAGTTCGACTATTACGGTATTAAGTAGTGAAACTACTTCGTTATCTACTGCATTATCAAATGTAATAACAGGTAATACTTATGATGATACTTCTTTATCTACTGCTATTTCAACTGAAATATCAAATAGATTATCTGGTGATACATCATTAGAAACTGTAATTAACAATTTAAGTGGTGTTACTGCTCAGACTGCTGGTTCTGGTTTAACATATAATGATAATGGCAATCAGGAATTAAACGTAAATGTTGATAACTATACATTAAAAATAGTTAATGATGAGTTGAGAGGTTCACAAATCTGGATTCAATCAACATATTCAGCAACAATAGTTACTGGTACAACTGGCTCAACTGGTTTAGTTTTAACATACGAACCAATAACTCCAGTACAAGCAAGTATTAACGGTGTTGAATATTTAATAAGTATGTCAACTTCAAGCCAAACTAACATGCCATTTTATTTTAATGCTTTCCCTGCCGTCCAAGGTTCAACCTTATTTTATGATGCAACGGAAGGTGGGTTTGGAATAGAATCGGGTATTGATTTAATTGTAATTAAATACTCATATATCTCATTGGTTTAGACCAAGTTAAGCTCAATACACATAAAAAAAGAGGGATTATTTCCCTCTTTTTTCATTTAAAGCTTACACTTAACATAATTAAAAATTAACCCTTACTCCCCAAATTATTATACATATCGTTAATATTCATTTCCAATATAATATTATCACATTCGTTAAATATTAATCTGACATCTTCATATACCATTTGTGTATCAAGTGATATTTCGATATCATCTAATAAAAATTTACGAATTATCGTTTTATTATCAGTGGTATCTGAAGGTATAAAATGTGTTTTAATACTTTCATGTGATAGATTTTCAAATCCAGATACCACCTTGTTATTAGTTACTATATTATTTATTTGTGGATTTTGAATTTTTATAATTCGTATTTCTTGTATTAGAAAATCTAATGCTTCATTCTTATTCTGAATATCGAGAGTAATTGTGTCCATTATTCAAACCTTTTTTATTGATTATAGTTGATAAATATAAAATTGTTTTATTTTTTATAGGAAACCGATGTAATAAAATATATAGAAGAAAAAATATTTAAATATGAATATCGGTATTTCTTTCGGAGTCAATGATAATAAATTTAATATATGGTCAGATGGTGAAATTCAAAAAATTTTTTTTCTCTATTTTCTATTAAAAAAAATACCAGATGTAAATACATATATTGTAAATTTTGGTGTGCCAATTGATACTTTGGATACTGACATTCCAGATTTATTTAAAAATGTTGAGTTTGTAGACCCAGTAAATGATATACATTTTGATTTGTTCATAGAAATGGGTAAAAAATTATCTAATGAGTATTTTACCGTATTAAAATTATGTAAAACAAAAATTGTATTATTTAAAATTGAAAATGCTTTTATTTCTGATTCGGAAGACATTCTTTTTGAGAATAAAAAAAGTATTATAGCATACGATGATTATGACGAAATATGGTCGTTCTCTAATAATGAAAAATTAAATAAATATTATTTAGAAAATCTTTATAAAAAGGAAGTTAAATTCTTGCCTTATATATGGGATAATTTTTTCATTAAGAAATATGAAGAAAGTATGATTGATAATGATGTCAAACTACAATATAGTGATGTCAAATATAATAGGAAAAATAGAGGGGGTGTCGATATAACCATATTCGAAGAAAATAATACTATTTTAAAAAATTCACTTCATTCTATATTATTGGTTGAGAAGTTATACAATTTAAGACCCGAACTTATAGATAAGGTCAGAGTATTAAATTCTTATAAATTTTATAAAAATCCAAGATTTTTATCATTTGTTAACACATTAAAATTAAAACAGGATAATAAAATAACATTTGAAGAAAGATATACAACACCATTTATTCTGAGTAATTATACAGATATAGTTGTATCTAATCAATTTGAAAATGATTTAAGTAATACATATTTTGATTGTTTATATACTAAATTCCCGTTAGTACATAATTCTCCTAAAATAAACACTTTATATTATTATCCAGAATTTAATTTATCTGAGGGAAGTAATAAATTATTACAGGCCATAACAAAACATCAAAGTTTTGTCAATAAATACAATGACCAATGTGATAACATATTAAATATTTACTCTATTGATAATGAAAACATTATTGAAGAATATGAAAAGTGTATATTTAATATAATTAAATCCTAAAAACATGAAAAAAATATCTGATAATACATATTTAATAGAAGGTAATCTTTATGCAAAAAGTGATGTTAGAATATATCCTTCTTTAGTAGAAAAAAATATACTCCATGTTAAGGGTGACGTGATAGCTTATGCTAATAAACCAAATAATATGAAACCTGAAGATGTGTGGGTTGATGATTTAGACGAAATTGATTTAAAATTTTATGATATTGTAGCTTTCAGTGATTTCATAATCCGACCACCCAAATTATCAGTTTTTACTCCTTTATAATCATATTTCTGAATATTATTTTTTATACACATTTTATAAAAAAAAAATCTATTTTTTTATTTAATATATAATATCAAATTATGTAATAAATAATACAAAAAATAATATGATTTTAATATGGCTCAATTATTAAAAGGAAAACAAATCGCACAACAAACAGTTACTATAAAAGGTGCAACTGGTAATGTTGTAGTTCAAGGTGATTTGGATATGTCAACATATAATGTGATAATATCTGGTTCACCAACGGCTGACAATCAAGCTGTTAACAAAGCTTACGTTGATGCAGTTGCAGGTGGATTAGTACCCCATTTACCAGTTCATGCTGTGGCTACTGGTACAACAGTATTAACTGGTACAACAACTATTGATGATTTTTTATTATCAGTAGATGATAGAGTACTTTTAACAAATCAAGGTGGTGCAGGTGCAACTGACCAAAACCCATCTAATGGTGTATGGCAGGTTAAGGCTGGTGCTTGGATAAGACCATTTGATTTTGATGGTACTCCAACTAACGAAGTTTCTACTGGTGACTTTGTATTTGTTGAAAATGGAACAGTTAATGGAAAAACTGGTTGGGTTTTAGCTACTACTGATGCTGTACCAGAAACAGAAATTGTAGTTAACGTTGATACACAAGGATGGGTAAAGATTTCTTCGCCTGGTACATATAGTACAGACGGTGAAGGATTAGACCTTACTGGTACTGTTTTCTCACTTGAATTAGATGGTGGTACTCTAAGTAAAACTTCTTCTGGTGTAAGGGTTGCTTCATCTGTTATCACTCAAATATCAAATAATCAGGGTAATGTAACATCATTGTCAACTGCGTTATCATCTGAAATATCATCAAATAATTCATCAGATACATCATTATCAACAGCTATTTCAACTGAAGCATCAACAAGAGGTACTGCTGACACATCATTATCAACAGCTATTTCTGGTAACGCATCTGCTACTACTTCATTAAGTACTGCTGTTTCAACCGAAACATCTACAAGAGGCAGTGCTGATACATCATTAGCAACTGCTATTTCTGGTAATACATCTGCTGCTACTTCATTAAGTACTGCTGTTTCAACCGAAGCATCAACAAGAGGTACTGCTGACACTTCATTATCAACAGCTATTTCAACTGAAACATCAACAAGAGGTACTGCTGATACATCATTATCAACTGCTGTTTCAACTGAAACATCAACAAGAGGTAGTGCTGACACGTCATTATCAACTGCTATTTCAGCTAATAACTCATCAGATACATCGTTATCAACTGCCTTATCATCTGAAACATCTACAAGAGGGTCTGCTGACACATCATTATCAACAGCTATTTCAACTGAAGCATCAACAAGAGGGTCTGCTGACACATCAATAACAACTGCTATTTCTGGTGAAGCTTCAATAAGAAGTTCAGCCGACACATCGTTAAGTACACAAATAGCTTCTTTGACATCTGGTTCAACTGCTGGCGTAGATTCATTATCAACCGCTTTATCAGGTGAAATTTCTTCAAGAGGCAGTGCTGACACTTCATTAGCAACTGGTATTTCAACTGCTGTTTCAACTGAAGCATCAACAAGAGGTACTGCTGACACATCATTATCAACAGCTATTTCAACTGAGGCATCAACAAGAGGCAGTGCTGACACTTCATTAGCAACTGGTATTTCAACTGCTGTTTCAACTGAAGCATCAACAAGAGGTACTGCTGACACATCTTTAGAAACTGCAATCAGTAATATTCAAGCTCCAAGTTATTTTGAACAGTTATTATCACCAGCAATTAGTGGTTCTACAACTGCTGTAAATATTGGTACTGCTTTTGCACATGGTGTAACTGGGGGTGTAATTGATGAATCTACTGTTATAGTATTTTTAAACGGTATCGAATATACATTCGAATATGCACAAGGTTCACCTGCTGTATTCCATACAAACGGTGTTACTCCAACATCTGCTGGTACACCATTATATTTTGATGGTGTAGAAGCTGGATTCGCAATCGAAACAACTGATGACGTTAAAATTAAATATGTAGTAACTACATAATATTAAGTTAGGTCAATAAAAAAAGAGTGTTCGAAAGGACACTCTTTTTTTGTTTAAATATTAGAAGAAACCCAATTCATTTTGATATATATCTAAAAATATAGTTTTTTATTTATGAATTCAAAATTAAATATTGGGATAACAATTTTTTTACATGAAGAAAATCAAAGTGTATGGACTAATGGTATATTACAGAATGCGATTTTTTTGGCAAAAACGTTTCAAAATTCTACTCAAAATTATAACGTATATCTTGTCAACACGAGTAATATTAATATTACAAATATATTGGGGTGGGATTTGATAGAATATAAAACAGTCCAATTTAATGATATAAAAGATAAATTAGATATTATATTTCCTTTAGGTGGTTCAATCGATAAACCAACAACAGAATATTTAAGAAATAGAGGATGTAAAGTAGTTCCATATAAATGTGGTAACGAATATGTGATTAGTATGGAAAATATCATATTTAATCGCCAAGATATTGTAAAAGATTACCCAGAGGTAGACCAAATATGGAATATACCTCAAATGGAAAATACAAACCATCATTACTGGAGAGTTTTACACAATGCTGAGACAATCACTATACCTTTTGTGTGGAATCCTTTATTTTTAAATAGCCATATAGATGAATTAAAAAAACAGGGAAAAAATCCTTATTACATACCGAGTAAACTAAGTAAAAAAATTTCAATATTCGAACCCAATATAAATGTTTATAAATTTTTAATGTATCCGATGTTAATTATAGAAGATGCATATAGGGAACACCCAGAACTATTTCATAGTGTTAAAGTAACAAACACCCAAAAAGTTAGATTGACTAAAGAATTAACTTCTATTATGAATCATTTGACAATAGTTCAAGATAAAAAGACCACATTTGAAAATAGATTCCCAATTACATGGTTTTTAACTGAACATACTGATGTAGTGGTATCTCATCAATGGGAAAATGCTTTAAATTATGCCTATCTGGATGCTATATATTTAGGTTATCCATTAGTACATAATGCTCATTTATGTAAAGATTGTGGATATTACTATGAAGGGTTTAATGTGACAGAAGGAAAAAAACAATTATTATATGCTTTAACCGAACACGATAATCATCTTGAAGAATATGATGAAAAAAATCAAAAAGTATTAGATAGATATTCTACCGATAATATTGATGTTATAAAAAAATATGATGAACTAATATGTAATCTGGTTAATACTAAATCCATAGCATCGAATTTTGTTCCTACAAGTTTTGGTGCTTTTAAGTCAGAAATAAAGGATTATATATTAAGTAATTTTAACACTGGTGTTACCATATTAGATGTTGGTGCTGGTTGTGGGACGTATTCTAATATTCTTAGTGAATATGAAAATATCGATGCTGTTGAAATTTATGAACCATACATAAAAAAATATAAATTAAAAACAAAATATAGAAAAGTTTATACAACAAATATAATAGATTTTAATTTCGATTATTATGATATAATCATAATGGGTGATATTTTAGAACATTTGACTATTGAAGATGCACAAAATCTCATAAACAAATTATATGATAAATGTAAACAACTAATAATTAGTGTACCATTTCTTATGAAACAATTCGGTCTCGAAAATAAAAACGAAGACCACATTCAAGATGATTTAACAGAAGAAATAATGGTTAGAAGGTATCCGAATTTACAAAAAAATTGGAGCAATAATACTATTGGTGTTTATTTTAAAAAATAAAAATATTATTTGAATGGCAACTGCAACAATGAAGAATATTGCTATCACATTAGGTGTTAGAAGTAATAATGAAGGTTTATGGATAAATGGCATCAAACTAAATGGTTTATATTTAGCTAAACTTCTTAAAAACATTGGGAAATATAACGTATTTTTCGCTAATACAACAAGTAAAGAATTTACTCAATTCGCATTTGATACAAAAGAATTTCCAGTACATCATATTTCGGATGTAAAAGATGATATTGATATATTAATATCTCTCGGTGGACAGATTGACCAATCTATGACTACATACTTAAAGAAAAGAAAAACAAAAATAGTTTCGTACAAATGTGGTAATGAATATGTTATTAGAATGGAAAATGTTTTATTTAATCAAGATGTTGGAAGTTCTATAATATGGTGTAATCCAGATTACGATGAAATATGGTGTGTACCACAGGTTTTTGAACAAAATAAATATTATTTCAATAGATTTCATAAAAATAAAAATGTAAAATCTGTTCCGTTTATATGGGATTCTTTTTTAATTGATGAATTAGCATCATCATTAAAAAATAACCCTCGTTACACACCAAAAAACACACCTAAATCCATAGCAATACTTGAACCTAATCAAGATGTTTTGAAGTATGCTATGTATCCGATTTTGATTGTTGATGATGTATATGAACAAAGACCAGAATTAATAGAGAAATTATTTGTTACTAATACATTTAATATTCGAAAACATAAAGTTTTTGTGGAATACATGAATCATTTAAGTATTGTTAAAGACCATAAGGCAACATTCGAGGATAGATTTTCAACCGTTGAATTTTTAGCCGATTATGCTGATATAGTCGTCAGTCACCAATGGGATAATCCTTTGAATTATTTTTATTTGGATGTGGCTTACCTTGGACACGCTATATTACATAACGCCCACATGTGTAAAAATGTTGGATATTATTATGAGGGGTTTAATGGTAAAAATGCTACTGATAAATTAATATGGATTTTGGAAAATCACGACAAGAATCTGGAAGAATATAATGAAAGAAATAAAAAAACAATTTTCTCTTATGATGCTGATAATGAAATAAATATAAGCATATATAATAATTTGTTAAAAACACTAATAAAAAAATATTAGAAATGAAAAATATTGATGGTATATCAATAGTTATGGCATATCATAACAGGAGAGAGCAATTAATTAGAACTTTAAATTCTATTAACGAAACTAAATATGATAGGTCGAAATTAGAAATTGTTATCATTAATGATAATAGTTTAGAACAACATTCAATAGACGATTTACCATCTTTATTTAATAAACTGAAGTTTCGTATTTTTAATATTAAAAAAGAACAGAAGAAATGGACTTGTTCATGTGTCCCATATAATATAGGATTTAATCATGTGCAATATAATAAAATTCTTTTCCAGAATCCAGAATGTTATCACATGGGTGATGTATTATCCGATGTTGATATAAATTTAACTGATGAAAATTATATACCATATGCATGTTATTCTATTGGAGAAAAAGAATATAATGTTAATAATTATAACAAATTAGTGTATAATAATTGTCAGCCACCACATGCATGTTCTAATGGTTGGTATAATCATTCTGTAATAAATCCAAAAGGGTATCACTTTGCTGCTGCAATAACTACCAATAATTTATATAAAATTGGTGGATTTGATGAAGAATATAAAGATGGGGTTGCGTTCGATGATAATGAAATATTAAGAAGAATCAGATTATTGGATTTAAATATAATAATTATAAATTCACCATATGTTATTCACCAGTGGCACGATAGTGTTTATCATTTTAATGCATTAACACCCGAAGATGAAAAAAAACACACTTTAGAGTTATTTTATAAAAATCAAGCTATTTTTGACAGAGGTGTGTCAGATTATAAAGTCTATAATAATTTTTACTTTAAAACATGAATAAGCAAAAAATAAAATATATTCAACTTTATGCCGAGCGACACACTGGTTCAAAATGGTTCGAAGAATCGATTAAACAATATTTAGTCATTAATCAGTATGTGTTTACATTAGGTTGGAAACATTTTTTCCCGAACATTTATAGTATTGATACAGCTAATTTAAATGAATATCTTTTTATTGTATTAAGTAGGAATCCGTATGACTGGGTTAAGTCTATGCAAGAAAACCCACATCATGCTCACATTTCATTAATGAATAAATCTTTAAATGAATTTATTAAATTGCCTTGGGTAAGTATGCATGATAAAATCTTAAATAAAGAAAACGGATTATATCAAAAAAAAGAAATGTTTTTTGAAAGGAATCCTCATACATTATTAAACATATCCAATGTAATTGAATTGAGAAATTTAAAGAATCAATATTTTATTAATTTAAAAAACATTGTTCCCAATATTAAATATATTAGATATGAAGATATATGTTCAGATTTAATTGAGGTGATGAACACTATATCAGAAGAATATTTAATATACAAAACTAATAGAAGAACCTCTTATAGTTCTATTCCAAAATTTGAAAAACAAATTGATGATGAATCATTGAAATTTATAAATGAAAACATTAACTGGGAATTGGAAGAATTCTTAGGTTATCAAAAAAGATTATTATGAATACATTTAAAAAATATCCAAAATCTAAAAAAAATGGATTTATTGTACAAAAGAGATTTTTTAGGTTGTTTAAGTTGTTTAAAACCGACTTAAAAATAAATAAATCATCTATTAAGGAAGATATAGAAGACCATTTTGATTTTAGAATTGGGCAACTAATAAATGGAAGTAAAAGAATTGAAAAAATTGAAGTAAAATCGATAAAAGGTATAACAAGAAAGGGTGGGATATCATTTGATTATACATGGATTGAATTTTATAATGTGAATGGTAATATAGGCTGGATTAATGGAAAATCTGATAAGATTGCATTTGAAATAATAGATGGTTTTTTAATGGTTGGTAGAGCTGATGTTAAAAAACTTGTAGAAGATATGATTAAAGATAATGATGTGGATATAAATGATTTTTATGGTTTTAGTGACAGTGAATATGATATAATTAAAAATAAAACAGCTTTAGAAAGAATATATAAATGGTATCGAAGACGTGGTAGAATAGATGTTATTGTATTAGTTCCAATTGAAGATATAAAAACTTTAAAACATGAAATTATACATGATGACCTCATTAAAATTGCAGAAGATAAATATAAACAAAAACAAAAATGTTTGAAGCAGAAAAACGAGCTGGTGAATTAGCAGAAGAAAAATTTGTACAATTATTTAAAAATAATGGTTTTACGGTAAATAAGACTGATTATAAAGATGATAAATATAATCATTTCGATTATACTGTCGAAAAAGATGGTGATATTAAAAAAATTGAGGTAAAAGCTGCCAAGAAAGATGATAGAAATGATGCTAAACCTTCATTTGAAATAACATGGATTGAATTAAAAGGTATTAAAGGTTATTCTGGGTGGTTATATGGCAAAGCAGATTATTTTGCCTTTGAACAAAAAGATGGTTTTATTTTATCAACACGAAAAGATATAGTTGAGTTAATTTTAAGAAAATTAGTTGATAATAACTTCGAACGTGGTAAGAGTGTATATCAAATTTATAATAGAGAAGGTCGTGAAGACATATTGGTTAAAATATTATTTGACGACTTAGAAAATAAAATATATGTTAAATAATGGATAAAAAATTAACTAAAATATCTAATGAAGTAGGATTTTCTTATATAATATCATATAGAGAAAATGATGGATATAGAAAAAAAGACTTAGAAGCAGTTATTGATTATGTTTTAAATTTTGGTTTTGAAAAATTTGAAATAATATTAATAGAACAAGATATAGAGGAACGTGTTAAAATTAAAAAAAATAAAAATATAAAGAAATTATTTCTTTATAATGATGGAGTTTTCAATAAAGGACTTGGTTATAATATCGGAGCTTTAAATGCTAAATATGAAGTTTTGGTTTTTTGTGATGCTGACATCATCTTACCAAAAGATTTCTTTTTAAACGCATTAAACGTTAAAGATTTTGATGTAATTGACCCATATAAAAAGATTTATTATTATGATGAAATGGAAACCGACAGAATGATAGAAGAAGGTTTCGAACGGTTGAGTGATAATATTGAAAAAGAAGTTCAATCATATGTTGTAACTGGTGGTGTATTTTTAATGAAACGTGACAAATTTATTGAAATTAAAGGCTATGATGAGGAATGTTTTGGGTATGGACATGAAGATGATATTTTAGATAGTAAAATAAAAATACTGGGATATAACACAATAAGAATGGATAACCAATATTGCATTCATTTATATCACCCACTATCATCTCCAGATTATTATGACCACGTTAAAACAAATAGAATGATGGCTAACAACTATCGACAATTTACAAAAGAAAAGTTAATAGATAAAATAAATTCTACAAATACATTTGGTGAAGGAATTATAAAAGACACAACTGAAAATAATTATAGAGTTGAAATAAATAATGTAGTTAAAAATGTTGAAGAAAATGTTGAAGAAAATATAAATTATAAAGATGATATATTAGTAAAAGAAGAAAATTTTTTAACTAAATCAAAAAAGATTTTCAATAATTTTTTCAATATAAATTCTAAAAAACCATTATCAATTATTATAACAGCATACCAAACACAAGATTATATTGAAGAATGTTTGGATTCTATTGAAAACCAAACATATTTTAATGACCATAATAATTATGAAATTTTAGTTGGGTTTGATGATTGTCATGCAACTTTGAAAAAATTAATAGATATTAGGCCATATTATAGAAATTTGAGAATATTTATGATGAATAGTAATATGGGTACATATATTACTTCAAATACTTTAATACGTATGGCAAAATTTGATAATATTATTCGATTTGATAGTGATGATGTTATGATGCCGAATATGATAAAAGAGATTGTCGAAAAATCTAATGATTGTGATTTGTTAAGATTCTCATGTTACAATTTCACAACGAATATTAATGAAAAGATTAGTAATGTTGATAAATTGAAATATCCAGATGGTGTGGTTTTTTATAGAAAAAAAGTATTTAATATAGCTGGTGGATATAAAGGTTGGAAGTGTGCAGCCGATACAGAACTCTTAAAAAGAATACAGAATTTTGTTAGAATAAAAGAAACTGGAACTTATTTATTTTATAGAAGAATTCATAATAATAGTCTAACAAAAAGAAAAGAAACCAATTTTAATAGTGAATTAAGAAACAATTATAAATCTCAAATTAGAGTTTATAATACAAATGAAAATATAAAAATTGATATAGAAACAAACTCATATATCGAATTTTAAAAAAGAATTTTTTAATATGAATTTTACACATTTAATAGTAAGCAGAATAAATATCCGATGGACTGAACATTCTAAAGATGAAAAATGGTTAAATAACCGTAAAACCATTCTTAATAATACATTAAGAGCATCAATTCAGGCTCAAACAAATAAGAATTTTAAATTTGTAACTCTCTGGGGTTATGAACCCGAAGGTATGATTGAAAATGAATATACTATAAAGACTGAAGAAGTTGGATTAGAAAATATTTTCAATGATATTGTACCTGAATTATATAAATTAATCGATGAAGATTATGTTTTAGTTACAAGAATAGATAGTGATAATTGTTTAAGTGATGATTTTGTTGATATACTTCAAAAAAATATTATAGAAGAAGCACCATATTATTATGATATTAAAAAAATGAATATATTTAATTTACTGACTAATGAAAAAAGAATTTGGAATGTTTCTAAAACCAGTGGATTTATTTCTGTTATGGAGAAAAAAGAGGATTTCATTTGTATACCATATAAATATAATCACTCAAAACTTGGTGAAGTTTATAGTGGTGTGGTTATTGACGATTTAAAAGTGTTGCTGAACGTCCACGAGGATAATGTAAAAGTTAAAATGATTGGTATACCAGCTAATTATGATATTGATAAATTTAATTTAAAACTATAAAAAATTTTATTCGATTATTAAACAAAAATTATCATATTAACTATATATTTTATCACAGAACTCGGTTGTGTGAATAAATAATAAAAATTTAAGTTCAATAATGAAAATATCATTAGTTACTGCTTATTATAATAGGAAACAATTATTCTTCAACACATTAAAATCTATTGAAAAATCATCATTGAAGAAGGATTTAGAACTTATAGTAGTTGATGATGCATCAACAGATGACCAAAGGATTGAAGATTTTATCGATAAATTTGATTTAGATATAAAATTATTAAGGATAGAAAAAAAAGATAAATGGTGGACAAATCCAAGTCTTCCATTTAATAAAGGATTTAAATTGGTTACTGGTGAAGTTGTTATCATACAGAATCCAGAATGTGTCCACATGGGTGACCTATTAAAAAATATTACTGAAAATATTAAAGATAATGTTTATTTAAATTTCGGGTGTTATTCTGTTGATGAAAAACTAACTTCTAAAATTAGTTATGTTTCTAAAAATGAATTTAATATACTTAAAATAAAATATTATATTGAACCTATGATTAATAGAGGTATAAATAGAGACGGAGAAACAGCGTGGTATAATCATTCAAAGTATAGACCTCATCAGTTGCATTTTTGTTCAGCTATAACTAAAAAAGATTTATTTGATTTGGGTGGATTTGATGAACGATTTGCAAATGGAATAGCTTTCGATGATAATGAATTTTTGGTTCGAATAAAAAGAAAAAAAATGAATATAAAAATGGTTGATGAACCATTCGTCATTCATCAATATCATGGTAATACTAATTATAGTTCTAAGATAAATTTATTCAATAAAAATCGAGATATTTTTATCAACTATACATTGAAAGAAAATAAAATTAAAATACAGGATTTATAATGATACCTAAAAGAATTTTTTTTTATTGGTCGGGTTCTGATTTATCTTGGATGAGATATATGACACTGTTTTCATTTAGACAATTTAACCCAGATTGGGACATAACTCTTTATATTTCCGACAATAAGAATAAGAATAAGTGGTACGGTAGAGAAGAACAAGATTTCTCTAATTATAAAGGGGTAAACTATTTATCACAGGTTGAAGAATTAAACATAAAAGTTCAAAAAATAAATTTACCAGATGATGTTAAAAACAAGGTTAAGGATTTATCACCTGTACATGAGAGTGATATATTCAGATATTATGAATTATTTTCTAATGGTGGAATATATGCCGATATGGACATTTTATTCTTTAGGCCAATTGATAAATTTTATAAACAATTAATAGAAAATAATACTGATACACTAATTCATCAAGACACAGGGTTTATTACTATCGGATTCTTGGGTGCGGAAAGTGGTAATTCTTTTTATAAGGATATATTAGACCATGCTTTAGACATAGAAAAGTATGATAACTATCAATCATTTGGTGTTGATTTAATTTATAGTATATACGGAACTAATCGTCAGAACCCATACATCATAGATAAAATACTACAAAAACATCCAGAATTAAATATTTTCAATTTAAAAAATGAAACTGTCTACAATTTCGACTGGACGATGATAGAATATAATAATCAATATGGGGTTGATATCAATAAATTTTCAAAAGAATCTATCGGGTATCATTGGTTTGGTGGGCATCCAATGTCACAGATGTTTAATAATACTCTGAATGAAAAAAATTATGTGGATTATAATACAACGTTTTGTAAGTTGTGTAAAAATATTTTAAAATAAAATGAAAAATAAATTTATTGTAATAGTACCTGTTTATAATGCTGAACCATTCATTGAAAAATGTTTAAAATCTATACTAAATCAAACTTACAAAAATTTTGAATTGGTTGTAATAGATGATTGTTCAACTGATAAAACCTATGAAGTAATTAATAAAGTTCATGCTGAATTTGGTAATTCTTTTAATGTATGTCAGAATCATATCAGAGTCGGTTCACCTCTGGCAACTTTTATAAAAGGTATTGAATTCTTTTCTTTTAATAAAGAAGATATTTTAGTTACTGTCGATGGGGACGATTTTTTGTATGATAATTCAGTTTTCGAATATCTGAATAACTCTTACCAAAATGAAAATATTTATATGACATATGGAAATTTTATTCCTTTCAGTGGAACATACGGTAAATTTTGTAAACCGATACCAGATACACAAACATATAGAAGAAGTGGTGCTTGGTATGCATCCCATCTTCGAACAGTTAAAAAGAAATTATTCGATTTAATAAACAAAGATGATTTAAGGGATTTTAATGGAGAATATTATAAGATGGCTGGTGATGCTGCATATATGTATCCTATAATTGAAATGGCTGGTAAGAATCATCTTTTATTTATTGATAAAGTGTTGTATGTGTATAATGACATGAATATTTTAAATGAGATGCATGTAAATACTAATTTACAATTAGAAATTGCAGCAGAAATAAGAAGTAAGACTCCGTACACTGAAATAAATAAAATATAATGAATATTATAGTTTTTAGTAAAGATAGAGCAATGCAATTGGAGTTATTCATTAGAAGCTTCAATATATATGTTAAAAATCCAGATAAATATTGGATAAAAATTTTATACACATATTCTGATGATAAATTTAAAAACGGTTACGAAAAATTAATAAGTGAATCAAACGGAGATATATTGTGGAAAAAAGAAGAAAATTTCAAATCAGATTTAATAAATTTAATAAATCAATATGATGCATTCACTGTATTTTTTGTTGATGATATAATATTTAAAAACACGATAGATTTTGATGATAAACAAAAAGAAATATTTGAACAAGATAATGAAATATTATGTAGAAGTTTAAGATTACAACCAGATTTAACACATTCATATGCATCTAAAACAAATATGGTTAATCCAATGTTCTTAGATAATAATATTTATTTGTGGAAAGGTGAAAGTGGAGATTATGGTTATCCAATGTCCGTAGATGGACATATTTTCAGAACGAATCAGATATTTCCCTATGTATTAAATTTACCTTATACAAACCCTAATTCATTTGAAGGTAATATGGCTATTAGACCAATAAATTTACCAAAAATGATTTGTTATGATAAATCGATAATTATAAATAACCCTTGTAATAAAGTTCAAACAAATAATCCAAACTATCATGGTATTATTGATGTGAGAGAACTTAATAAAAAGTTTTTAGACGGATTTATTATTAGTTTAGAAAATATTGATGGTTTAAAAAATAATGCATGTCATCAGGAAATAGATTTGATTTTTAAAAATAAAAATAAAAAAAATGTTACTTAATCTTGAAAATTTAATAAAAAAATATAATCTGAATTTAAAAGGTGTTCTTCATATTGGCGCACACTTTGGTAGGGAAATGGATGCTTATAAAAAAGCTAATATTAAAAATGTTATGTTTTTTGAGCCTTTACCTCATACATTTGAAAAATTAAAACAATATGTTGGTGAAAATAATGCAATATTTGTCAATAAAGCACTTGGTAATAAAATTGGAAAAGCTGATATGTATGTTGAATATGATAATGAAAGCCAATCATCATCTTTATTAGAACCCATGTTACATGTAACACAATACCCAAATATTAAATTTAATGATAAAATTGAAGTTGAAATTGATAAACTGGATAATATACCATACAATCGAAATGATTTTAATTTTATTAATATTGATGTTCAAGGATATGAATTAGAAGTTTTTAAAGGTGCTATAAAATCATTGAATACAATAGATATTATAATGACTGAAATAAATAGAGCTAACTTATATAAAGATTGTGTATTAGAAGATGAATTGGATGAATTTCTATTAAAACATTACAACTTCAAAAGAGTTGAAACATTTTGGGCTGGTGGTACTTGGGGTGATGCACTTTATATTAAAAATAAATAAAAGATTATGATATCATTAGCAATACCAACATATAATAGACATTTATTAACATTAGAATCTTTTAACCAAGTGTTAGATAACGATTTTATTGAAGAAATTGTAATTATAGATGATAATTCTATTCAAACTTATTATGATACTCTTAAAAATGAAATTGATAAATTAAACAATACGAAAATTAAAATATTTCGAAACGAAAGAAATTTTAAGCCATTATTAAATAAAACAATAACAGTAGAACATTGTAAAAATGATTGGGTCATTTTATTGGATTCAGATAACATTATTGATGATTCTTATATTAATATTATTAAAAGAATAGATGCGAAAGATGATATATTATATTGTCCAGAAATCTTATATCAAAACACAGCTAAAAATACAATTTCTCTTAATTATAAAAACTTCACTGGATTAGATATAAATAAAAATACCTTGAAGAATTTTATACATATAGAATTATTCGATGCACTTTTAAATACTGGAAATTATTTTGTCAATAGAAATAATTATTTAAAAATTTTAAAAAATAAAGAAATCGATAATGAACTGAGCATTAATGATGCTTTATATTTTTCATATCTGTGGTTAATGGAGGGATTTAAAATTGAGGTAGTACCCGATTTATCATATATTCATCGTGTCCACAATAATAGTTGGTATATAACTCACACTAATGAATGTCAATTATCAACAACAAAAATATTTGAAAAAATAAGAAATATGTAATGAATATAGTTGATGTTCCATCAAAGTTTATAGTTAAAACAAATCATGAATATCCACCATATAATAAAAAGGTATTTGAAGAATATTTTTTAGATTATTTTATAAAAAACAAAATAGAAACTGAATATTTTTATTTACCGATTCTTTGGACGAATTTGTATATCAGTCGGGATTATGGTAATACTGATATGAACGATATTCAATTGTTTTTAAATAGTCTTGATACATCTAAAAAATATTTTACCATTGTTCAATATGATGATGGTATTCTTCAAAATATAGAACATGTGGATTTATTTGTATTTGGTCAGGGCGGTGGTGGTAAAAAAGTCGTACCAGAAAAAAACATTGGTTATCCAATACCGTTGAATTGTAATGTCAATCCTCATATAAATAAAAATAGAGAGCGTGATATTTTTTGCAGTTTTGTCGGAGTGATTAATGGTAGACATTTTATTCGGGAAAAAATAAAATTTTTATATGAAAATGAATTCATATTAAAAGAAAGGGTCGGATATAATGTTTTCATTGATATATTAGAAAGAAGTGTTTTTTCATTATGTCCGAGGGGGTATGGTGCAACATCATTTAGAATTTGTGAATCACTACAACATGGTTCAATTCCAGTTTATGTATATGATAAACCTTGGATACCTTGGATTGGTGAATTCGATTTTAATGATATTGGAATATTAATTTCTGAAAATGAAATCGAAAATATTAAAACAATACTTTGTTCTAAAACAGAAAATGATATAAAAAAATATAGAACCAATGGTGAAATAATATATAAAGAATACTTTAGTTTCGCTGGGTGTTCAAATCAAATAATAAATAAATTAAATAAATTATGTTAAGTAATAATGATATTAATGATATTTATAACAACTATGTTAAAATAAATTACACAATAGAATATACTAATAAATACGTTCCTCTACCACTTCAATATAATAATAAACAATGGAAATGGGAAGGGAAAGATTTTCCCCGAATCATAGCTTTGCTCGAATTTAGAGAATATATGTTAGAATATAATAAAACTTTTAATGATGTTTTATCATTCAACGGAGATAGCGACCCAGAATATGAATATATGAAATATAATAATCTTCATAATTTTAATTATGAAGAAAATGAAAAATATGATTTACATAAAATTGATTTAGACAAAAAAGATTTTGATTTTGCAATGACGAATCAAACAATTGAACATTTATATAATCCTATTTTAGCCATAAAAAATATTTATAATCATTTGAAAATTGGTGGAATTTTTTATACAAATGTTCCAGCAGACAATGTGCCACATTCAACACCATTTCATTTTTATACTGGTATTACACCTGTTGGTTTAGGCGCAATGGTTAAATTGGCTGGATTTGATATACTTAAAATTGGACAATGGGGTAATAAGGAGTATTTTAGACAAATGCACGATAAATTATGGTCAGATTATACTTATTCTACTCGTGCTGGATATAATGACGTGAAATGCCCTATTATAACTTGGTGTTTAGCTATAAAAAATAAATAATTTGAATGAAAATAATAGTATTAGTTTTATCTTCTAATAATACCAAATATAATATTTTAAATGAAACGATAAAAAAAACTTGTTTTTCTGAAAATGATAACGACATTGAAATATTTTATTATTACGGAAATTCTGATAAATTATATCAAGAAAATGAAAATATATATTGTCCTGTTGAAGAAACTGTATCTAATATTGGGAGGAAAACAGTTTCTGTGTTTGAATGGGTGTTGAATAATAAAACATTTGATTATATATTTAGAACAAATGAGTCGTCATATATTGATTTATATAATCTGAAAAAGTTTATAGAAAATAAACCGAGAACTAATTTTTATTGTGCCAACCCCATATTTGTTAATGGGTTGTGGGTAGGTGCTGGGGTATATTTTTTATCAAAAGACGTTGTTGAAATGGTTTCAAAATATAAACAAAATATACATCATGAATTACCTGACGATGTTGCATTAGGTTTTTTAATGCACGATTTAAAAATATCCTTATTTGAAATGACAAAAGAAACATTGGGTACTTGGGATAATATTGATTTTTTTAATTTAACAGAAGATAAAATAGATTTTACACAATTTTATTATAGATGCCGTTGTCATGATAGAATGGATGATATTAGAATAATGAAAAAACTTCATGAAATGATAAAAAGAAAACACACACATGAGTGATTATTGTATTATATTAATGACTAATAAGCCGTATTTAGAAAAAGCTTTAGATACGATAAATCAAATCAGGAAAATAGGACTGTATGAAAAAGATGTGGTATTATTAATTGGTGATGATTTGAAAGATGATAATAATATTAAGAATGTAGAAAATTATAATACAATTATAAAATATTTTCCAGAATTTGATAGAAGTGATATAATCAAAGAATTAAGATATAAACCCATAAGCCTTGATGGTAGAGAGGTAAATAAAATATTTCAATGGCATAAAATTCATTGTTTTGACGTATATTTTAAACAGTGGAAAAAATGTTTATATGTAGATAGTGGTATGAAAATTTTTAAACCTATTGATAAAATAATATCATTAGATTGTACAAATGTTTTATTGGCACATTCTGATGCGTATCCTATGTATGATTGGAAATTAAATGTGCAATTTGATTATTTTTATTTTAAAGATTTATATAATGAATTAAATGAAGAATATGATTTAAATATAGATTATTTCCAATCTGGTATCTTATTATATGATACTAATATAATAACTGACAATACTAAAACAGATTTGATAGAATTATCTTATAAATATATCAATTCAAAAACAAACGAACAGGGGGTATTAAATATATATTTTAATTGTATTAAAAAAATTTGGAAACAAATAAAAATAAAAGATGATGAAACCCATTACTACGATTATTGGGAAAGGTATAATTTGAAATGTAGTGATTATATTATGTTAAAGTATCCAAAAACAATTTGATAATTATGGAGCATTTTATAAAAAATTTATTTAAATACATAAACCACAGAGACGGATTCTATATAGAATGTGGTGCAAATGATGGTGTATTTTATAGTTATACATATGAATTGGAAAAATTAAATTGGAATGGAATATTAATAGAACCATCAATAAAAGCTTTTGATGAATGTATTAAGAATCGTTCTAAAAATAATTTTTTTTATAATTGTGCTTTAGTTTCTTCTGATAATATTAAAGAAATATACGGAGATTTTGATGGTTCATGTATGTCAAGTGTTAATGGTGACAGATTAAAAAGACAGCCCCAGACAAAAGTGGAATGTAGAACATTGACATCTATATTGAAAGAGTTAAATATAAGTAACATAGATTTATTTAGTTTAGATGTGGAAGGGTATGAGATGGAAGTCTTAAAAGGACTGAATTTTAATATTTATAGTCCTCAATATATTTTAATAGAAGTGTATGAAAATAATAAAAATGAAATTTTTTCTTTCATGACTAAAAATAATTATGATTATGTAGATAATATAACAGGTTATAATATTACAGATTTTCCATATTGGGATGGTACACACAACGATTTACTGTTCGTTAAAAAATAATAAATATAGGATGAGTGAATACAAGAAAAGAACTAAATGTGCAATTTGTGGTGGAGAAGAATTTGTTACGGTATTAAATTATGGTGAAGTTTCATTAGCAGGTTTTTTTCCTAAAGAAGACCAATTAAATAATATAAAAACCTATGAGCTTAGTTTATTATATTGTCCTACTTGTCATTTACTTCAATCTAATAGTATTGTCGAAGCTGATTATTTGTTTAAAGATTATAGGTATTTATCATCAGTTTCTTTACAGAAACATTTTAATGAATATTCTAAATATTTAATAGAATATTTTAATTTAAACTCTAATTCCAAAGTATTGGAAATAGGTTCTAATGATGGTGTTTTATTAAAACCACTTAATGATTCTGGAATACTTGCTAAAGGATTTGAACCATCAGACAATGTTTCTAAGATAGCAATAGACAGAGGGTGTGATATAATACATGACTATTTCAATTTTGAAAATGCTCAAAAATATTGTGTAAAAAATAGTTTTGATTTAATTACAGCTTCAAATACTTTCGCTCATGTTGATGATATACAATCAGTTGTTAAAGGTATTCATTATGCATTGAAAGAAGATGGATGTTTTATTTTTGAAGTTCATTATGGTAAAAATATAATTGAGGAATTACAATATGATAATGTTTATCATGAACATATTTATTATTATACAGTGACAGCTCTGAAATATTTATTTGATATGAATAATATGACTATTGTTAATGTTGATGAAATACCATTACATTCTGGTAGTATCAGGGTTATTGTATTTAATAAAGTTGAGCCTGTAAATGAAAAAATAGTTCAAGTTTTAGAAAAAGAAAAATTATTGGGTGTTGATACACCAAAATATTACGATGATTTTAAAAATAGAGTGCTAATTCACCAACACGAATTATATAAATGTTTGATTGGTATTAAAAATAAAGGTTATAACATTGCTGGATATGGAGCATCTGGTCGTGCAAATATGTTATGTAATTTCAATAATATTGACAATACTCTTATTGATTATATAATTGATGAATCACCTGAAAGATATGGTAGGTATATAAATAATATCCCCATACTTAGTAGCGATAAATTAAATATTAATACAGATTATATAGTCATATTTGCGTGGAACTATTCAAAAATGATAATTTCTAAACTTATAAATAATTATGATTTTACTTATATCATACCTTTTCCAGATATAAGAATTATTAATCGTATAGATGAGATAGAAGATATAAATACGTTATAAAAATGACAAAAGAAGAATTTTTTAATGTGTTAAAAACATTGACATTGATTATGAAAAATATATTATAATATTTAATATATAAAATAAAATCAATATTAATATTATGAAAATATTATCTTATACTAAATTTAATGAATCTGAAGATTCAACCAGATATACATATATGATGCTTAGTAGGCTTCAACAAGACTGTGATTATTTCCTTGGTCATGGTAATGGTGCTGAAAAACATTTATGGGCTGGTTCAGTTGAAGGTCAAATATCTGAAATGAGAAAACTCTGGAATGAACTTGAAATAAAACCAGAATGGATATCAAAAGAAAATATTGATGAATACGAAAAGAAAATGTTACAAGTAAAAGCTGGTGAATAATTATTATTTTTTCTTATTAAAAACAATATAAAATATCATTATTAATAAATTAAACTTTTCATTCGAACTTTTCTATAAATAGAAAGACTTTATTCG
>Ga0172381_10000078_pt1 | contig 102032 bp, 130 predicted proteins | sample Leawel6488metaG_FD_119754 | JGI IMG/M metagenome (GOLD analysis project Ga0172381, IMG submission 119754) | Leachate microbial communities from a municipal landfill in Southern Ontario, Canada - Leachate well 64-88 metaG | ecosystem: Engineered > Solid waste > Landfill > Unclassified | place...
CAGATAACAATGGGTTCGTGATTTCTCAGTCAGGAACATATAGTTGTTCTCTTGGTAGTCAGGTAACACCCTTTGGAAATGCCTATATGACTCAAATCGGAGATAGTTCTACTCCTGTTACAAGAATCTATGTTACAACTATCGGGACTCCATCTATGAAGGCTTCAATCTACGGGAACATTGTTGGCTGCCCTCTTCCTATGGTAGAAGATTCTCTCGCCATTCTTGATCGTATTACTCAATTAAGGACAGCAAGTCTTCTTGAGTATCCAGAAGAGGCTAATTATGAATTTGACAATCCTGACGTTCATCGCCTTTATCTTGATACACGAGACGCTCCCGAAGAAATAAAAGTCCCCATGGAGGAAGAGCGAAAGATGGAAATTGAACATGGTGCGACAATTGGATTCTTGATGTCTGTTGTTAGAGAGTTAAACACTGAGATTAAAAGTTTGAAAGAGCGAGTAACACTGTTAGAAGGATAAATTATCAAGTAGTAAAGTCCCTATTATAGGTTATAATTATTAATAAACCATGAAAACAGCCAAAGAAAATAGAACGAAGAGGTATTCTAACCTGTCGAATCAAATGAGTTCCCAAAAAAGGGAATCGGCAGAACCAAGAATCAGCCCCGAGCAGGTTGTTCAAGCTTTTCAATCCTTTGGCTATGAACCTAACCAAAATGGGATGAATGATGTTGGTTATTGGGCTACTCGTCCTCAATCTGAAGGGCCAAAACTAATGGAAGAATTAAGGAAGAGGCGGCTTGAAGAAAATAGTAAGAAGGACGAAGAGAAGACAAAACAACAAATAGAGATGGAGAGAAGGAATCGGGCGGCTCCTTTAGAAGGAAAAAAAATTCTTGAAGTTTATAGTGAATTTGGGTTTCCTGAACCCGATGTCGATTGGGTAAGGCAGAATCTCCCTAACGACGAAGACAAGCTTCGTCATATCCTTGAAACCCAAAGGAAGTTAATGGATAAAGGGTTTAAAAAACAGGGTGATGCCCTCGTTAACACTATTCAAGTACAACCCGCTCAGTCTGCGACACAATCAGCCCCTCTTGTAACCCCTCGCCAAAATATCGGTGGAACGGGGGGGCAAGGAGGAATTCCTGATGGAATGGGAGGAATTGCCCCAGCCCGCTCAAAAGCCTTTTTTGTTGGTGACCATGGATTAATAAGATTTGTTGACCAACCAAATCATGTCTGGCTGGTGAATGCAAAAGCCAAGACTCTCCGACCTTTTGCCTCTGAAAAAGACTTCGAAGATTATTTTGAAGATTCTGAGGGGGCAAAAAAGGCGATTGTCTCAAATTTGACCACTTCTTCATTGGGAAAAAATGGTGTCCTCACTGGTTATTCCCTTCAAACTATTAAAAACGCCGTCAAACCAGGGGCTGAGGATGGGCAAGGCGGAGAACCAGACATTTCTGCTCTCGGCCAACGCTATGGGAAGCCTGCTAATGACCAGCAAGAACAAAAAGCTTGGATGGTCCTAGACAACATTCTTAAATCTCTAAGTTCACCAGAATCAGGTATTGATCCCGAACTTTTAAATAAAGCAAAGAATGACCCTAACAAGGTGGCTTTCTTGATTAACGCCCTTGCTTACGGGGACTACACACCAAATGATATTATTGCTGATCTTAAAAGTGGGGCAAGTCAACCGATGGAGGGGCAGCCTCAAGGCCAGGCGCCTTCTCCCTCAGATGGACGAGGAGGCATCCCTGATGGTCAAGGAGGCTCTTATCCAACCTCTAGTCTTGAGCCAGGGGCAACAGGGGCAGCTGTTAAACAGCTCCAAGATTATCTTGTTAGTCAGGGGTATATGACTCAAGCTCAAGTAAACACAGGTTATGGGACATATGGGCCACAAACAACCGCAGCGGTTGCCAAACTCCAGCAAGCGAAAGGTGTTGACACTGCTGGGTATCCTGGTTATTGGGGGCCTCGAACCCTCGCTGTTTTAGGGGGGACTCCTTCGAATCCTGTTGCGGGGGCAAATTCAGGAACCCCTATTGACCCTGTAAAACCTAAAGAGACAACGAGTACTACAACTACTTCAACCTCCTCTTCCTCTTCATCAACGTCTGGTCTCCCTGGCGGAGATAACTTTAATAATCTTCCAATCTCAAAGATGCCCGATAGTCTTACGGCTTCCTCAAATTCTGTTTCTGTTGATTCCCAGGAATTTAAAGATCGTATGGCAAAAGTCAATACGGCAATGTACGACATTGCTATGCAACAAGTTAATGCGGTAACAGAACAACAAAAAGCTTTAGCTGACTCAAACTGGAAGACCTTCAAAGACAATATTGAAAAAACTTATGGGTGGAAATTGGCTGACAATGCCTCTCAGGCTTATGATCAAGTAAAGCAACTTTCTGAATCTTATAGTGGAAGAGGCCTCCTTAATTCGGGAATCCAGAATGAGAGCGTAGATGACTACCTAAAGGGGATAAGGAAACAAGACGCCCGTAATCGCGAAGCTTTAACAAGTGAAGAAGATGTTAAACTAAAAGAAAGGATGCTTGCGACAGGATCATCTGCAGATATCCAAAAGATGAATGAAGAAGACCAAGCAAAGGGGCTTCCTCGTGAACAATGGCGCTCCGTCCAGTGGGGGTTAGCCCCATCAACGGGCATCCAAGATCAATTCAGCATTGCAAATCTTATGGCAAAATATCCACAGCTTAGCACTGAAGATGCTCAGAGATATCGTGATTCTGTGATTGATGAGAATGGGAACTATCGAAGTACTCTCTATCAGAAACAATATGAGGCGATTAATGGATCCTTGACAGGGACTCATAAGGTCCAGACCGGAATTGATAGTTCGGGGAATCCTATTTATTCAGAAGAGTTAGGAGGACAAGGTCTGGAAGCGGCAAAGTCTGATTATGCATCAAGAAAGGCTACAGAAGAATTGGCCAAAGAAAGAGAAGCAGCAACTAAAGAAAGTACCATTACTACTGACCCTAATGATTATAATTATTTTTCCTCACCTAGTTCTGGAACAAATTCTACTCCTCAAACAAATACTAATATCCAGACTCAAGCTCAATATACCGCTCCAGCATCAACAACGGCAACGCCGTCCACTCCCGCTGTGGGGTCTGCTGCTTATAATGCCCAGCTAAAAGAGATCCAGGCGGGGATCGATAAGGTAAAAGCAGGACTAGCTTCTTATACAACTACAAACTCAACCCCTAAGACAACTACCACCTCTACTACCCCTAAAACCTCAACTTATTCAGGATCCTCTATTGTTGATTATCTCAGTTCGGTAGGGAAAGCTAATGACTATAACTCTCGGGCAGCCTTAGCAAAACAATACAATATCAACAACTATACTGGATCCGCATCGCAAAATACTCAATTATTAACCAAATTAAGAGGATACTAAAATGTCAGAAAGTTATACCGAAAGAACTAATAAGAAAGCCTCAGCCTTTTCTGGATTAATGAGGGGGATTATGGATGCCATCCCATCCAAACCATATACTTATGTTCGTCAACCGACCTATAAGTCATCCTTTAGTATGCCTTCCGGGGGCGGTTATGGGGCAAATATTACATCGATTGATGGGAATAAAACGGTAGCCCAGTTAACTGAGAATGAAATTAACACCCTTCTAATGGATATGGCAAAAAAGGGCGAGGGGACAATGATGGGAAAGAATACACTTGGGGATCGGACAAACAACCCCTTAAATATTAAGTGGACAGGAGCAAGTTGGCAGAGACAACTAGGGGGAATGGATAGTGGAATTAAGGCCAGTGATGGTGGTACTTTTATGAAATTTAATGATCCTCAACAGGGGTTAAGGGCGGCAAGAGAATTAATAACAGCCCCCTCTTATACCAGTTTGACGGTGGATCAGGCCCTCCGAAGGTGGAGTGGTGCAGGAGTTCCCCCTATTAAAAAAATTGGACAAATAAAAGGAGGCCAAGGGGGGATTCCTACAAAAGGTGGGTCTGTCACACTCTCAGGGCCTAATGTCCAAAATGGGTCAATTGTTTCAGGAGTCGGTAATGTTACAACCCCTTATGGTGGATCTACCCGAGTCGAGAAGAATCACCCAGGTCTTGATATCGCAAATAAAATAGGAACTCCAATTCCTGCGTTTTCTGGGGGAAGGGTTGTCGATGAATCTGTAGGGCACAGGCAAGGAGAGGCGAATGGAGGAAACTATGTTGTGATTAAAGATAATCAAGGTAATGAGCATCGTTATAGTCACTTAAATCAAGCCGAAGTAAAACCTGGAGATGTCGTACAACCAGGACAGGAGATAGGTAAGATGGGGAATTCTGGCGCTTCCTATAGCAATAGTGGAGGAACAGGGAGCCATCTTGATTATCGAATTAAAAATGCTTACGGGAAGTATGTAAACCCTTATACTTATATTAAAAATTATTTAAAATAATCATTATGGCAACAGACCCAAAAAGCTATCGAATAAAGTCTCTGGCACTTCACTCGATAATGTCAAATCCCAAACTTCAGAAAATACTTTCTGAGGGTCTTGATGCTCCCATCGGAAGCACCAAACGGGACCGAGCCAGGCAAACAATGGCAGTTATCCACAAGATTACTTCCCGACAATTCGATGGTCAAGGAGGTTTGCCGATAATGAACCAGGAATATACCAGCTCAGCGGCTAGTGATATTTCTTCTCCTGTTGACGAAGACTACGACAACATGGTGATATTCCCTGCTATTCCCCAAACGAGAAAAATTTCTTCTAAAGACCCGAATGACGGGCAAGGAGGATATCTTGATTTTCTTAGTAATGTTTGGAGTGCTCCAATTGACAAAAAAACTTCTCTTTCAAGTAAACTATGGGGGAATGAAGATCCCAATGTTGCCCCGGGGTTAATTTCTAACGTTGCAAAATGGACGACTCAGGGGTTGGAAGGCCTAGGTGATCTGGCCAAACGCATTGGGCAAACGGCCTTAGGATCAACTGCCGCTTTTGACACTGGGGCCTCTGCTCTTGGTGAAGGGCTATATAAGGGGATAAAGAACACATTAGCGGGAGGCTATGACCCTAAGGTTGGAGCAATGCCTTCTTTTAGTTCTACTTTGGGGGGAAAAACTTATAATGCTATTTTTGACAATATTAAATCAACTGCTCCTACCACCACTACTCCTCTAAAGGCGACTCCACCAACACAAAAAACTCAGGGGGTCCAGCAAAATGCTTTTGCCCCTACAGTTCCACAAATGGGGGGATCTAATGAGACAAACTTCCAAACAGGAGGAACTCAAGGCCTCACCTCTACCCCCCAGGCAGGAGAAACTACTACCTCTGTCTCTGGCCTTCAAGGGCTCGCTGATAGCAGCCCTGACGCGGGGACCTTTGCGGCTTCTTTGATGAGTAACCCTGAATTATACAAACAAATGTTCCCCGGGGTTTCTGATGAAGCTGTCCCAAAAGGAGCCTCTCTCGCAGGGCAATTAGGAGATCTTCAGAAAAGACTCGAAGAAGAAAATGGTCTTGATCGAATTACCGAACAATTAGCAGAAGCGAAGAAGGCTGGAACAACTTTAGTCCCTGATATGGGCGACTATATTAGGGGGCGGGATCAGTACATTGCCGACATTGACAAAATGATTGAGGACACTCAATCAAAGATGGCCGCTTCGGATCTGGGGAATCCTGAAACAGCAGCGGTAATGTCTAATTATCTTAATTATCTTTATACCCAAAAAGGGAAACAAAATAAGAAATATATTGACTACATGAGTTCTTCGATTGATGACTTTAACGCTAATATCACAAATCTTAATGACGAGTACAAAAATGTTAGCGATAGAGTGAATAAACTCTTCCAAATCGAAGGAGCTATTACTGAGGAAGAATACAATCGTGAGTATGCTGCATTGACGGCCCTCTATAATAAATTGACGGATGCAGATGGTAGTCAAAGCCAACTGACGACAATCCGAGCAGAAGCTCAATCAGCCCAAATTCAATCAATTGTCGATGCTTCTAAGGTATTGAATGGAGGGGTTGGGGATGCTAATGCCAATATGTATAAGGAACAAAAAGATTACGCTGATACATTTTCTGATCCCAAAACAGGGGCACTTAATCCGGGATTAAACGTAGAAAATGCAATGGCTACGGCTCTAACTCAATCCTATGATGAAAAAACAGGACAGACCTATAGTATTAATGGTCTTCAAAACTTCTTTGCGACAGCAATGAAAAAAGCAATTGAAACCGAAACTGATCCTGAGAAAAAATTCAAGACGGCTAATGATATGATTGCCCAGTTGAAAAATATTGCAGCAAGTCAATATATCCCTAACGCTAAGAATGTGGCAAGGAACATGGCTGACTCTGTCGTCTCTTCTGCGGGGGGTTCCGTCGCTGACTATGTCTCTGAGAACTATGATCAAGTTAGAAATGCCGTAAACGACCTAACCTCGAAAAAGCGATTCTCCTCAACATCTAGGTATACTAATGCTAATATCCAAGAGTGGATTGATAGCCATAAGCAAGACCTTCCCGAGGCCCTCCTTACAGCTATTGCTCAGTCTTATCTGCAGATCCTTGCTGCGGATCCAAAACTAACGGGAGCCCAAATCTTTTCTGGAGAAAATGGGAGTGATTTAGGTAGTCAGATAAACAATATGCTCTCCAGTCAGTGGAAAAATGTAATTATCAATTCAGTTAGTTAACCTTTATTATGCCAACCCTTTACCCTGAAAATACTCAATACTTTGGGGATGATACCTCAAAAAAACTGGCAGGACTACAGAGTAGTCTTTTTAAGCAGTTACAAGAAAAGTTGGCTAATCCGACAACCTCTGCGACGCCAAAGGCCATTCCAAATCCTGCTGGGACTTATACCTCTTTATCTTCGTCCCCATCCTTAAATACAAAACCAGAGGGCGCCCTTACAGCGGGGTCATTAGGGGCCCCCAACTCAGCTAAGATCTTCCCCGCTAGTCAATTAGGAGGAAATATTGATTATTGGAAAAGCAGTACTGCCCCTGGAGCTACATGGACAGGCCCCTCAGACACTTCAAATGTAAATGTGCGCCAATGGCCAGAGGCTCTTGGTGGAGGCCAGTATTTCATTGATCCTACCCAAACGGATAAGATTATTCGATCTTCCAGGACTTATGACACAGCTGAACAGACGATGATGCAACAAGGACTTCCTTCCTATTTATTCCAAATTGATCACATCATCCCTAAATTCTTGGGGGGAACGGATGACCCTGCTAATAAAGAACTTCTTTCAATCATTGATCATGAGAATAAGACAAAGATCCAAGCAGTGGCAAATACTCTCCTTTCTAATGGTAAGATTACAGAAAATCAGGCTCGTTTGATGGCTTTTAACTGGAAAGACAAATCTCCCGAGGGGATCCCCACCCCATATAGTGCTAACGACCCAGAAGGGATTGCTGGATTTATTGACCTCAAAACAGCCGAGAAGATAGCTAAACGCTGGGAAGAAGGTCCGAAGGCTACATGGAAGAGTGTCTTGAAAGAAATTCCTGAGACAATCACCTCTTGGGGGAAAAAGACTCCGATCATCGGGCCAGCACTAGCGGAAGGGTTCCGTGGTCTCGTTAAACAGGGGACACTGGGATTTGCTCCGGTGGGAACAGCGGGAGAATACGAGAACACAGCAGATCAAACTGCTGCGACTATCGGGAATATTGCAGGGAGTACAGCTGGTTTCATTTGGGGGTTTGGAAAATTTAAGGCTGGATGGCAAGCGGTAAAGATGGGGAAGCAGGCACTTATGGGGATGAAGGCCTTAGAAGCAGCCGAGGGAGCTGGAGTAGCTGCAGGGATCGCCTCAAAAGGGGTGAGTCTTTTAGGTAAACTAAAAATGGGAGGGGGGACTCTTAAGGCAGCAAGTCTTGTGAAGGCTATTCCATTTGTTGGGGAAGGGGGGCAAATTGCTGTAGATGGGGCTCAATTAGCAAAAATGACAAGAGCCTTTACTACCCAAAAAGTTTTATCAGATATGGGTCTCCTTGCTACTTACGGGCAATTAAACAAGCAGGATGCTCCCGGCCTAGAAAACAGGATGACCCGGTTTATGGCAGATGTGGCATTTGGGGGAATTTTAGGCACTGCTGGGCAGAATTTAAAGGGATACGCAAGGGTTGGGGCAGGAACAATGACTATTTCAATGATTAGTTCGGCATTTTCTGGAGCTAAACCAGAAGACATCATAAAAGATTCAATTCTTAATGCCGCTATCACTACATCTCTCCATGGGATGGGGTATCGGGGATCGAAACAAGCAGCAGCTGCTCAAAGGGAGGCGGTTGATCTTGCGGCAAAAGACGCTGCGAATAGGGCTGCTGTTGAGTTCTTATCTCCTTATAGTGGTGGAAAATTAAAGGTGGGAGAACCTATCCCTAAGATGACTGAAAAACAAGCGCTGACCCTCCAAAAAGAAGCTTTCGAAAATCTTGATAAATTAATCAATCTCCAAAAAGGGTGGGATCCTGAAGACGTAAGTCGTGCGAGAATAGGTATTACTGTTTCAACGAGGCAACTTTATAAAAATTCACTTCCAAAAATTTTGAGTGAAAAAGCTGATATTGAAGACTTGCTGTCGATTGGACAAAAAGTAAAAAATAAGGAAAGCCTAAGAAGCTCTGATCCTACAACGCCTAAAAACCTTTATGATTTAGCCGATAGGGTCAAATTAGGGGAACTTAGTATTGATGCCTCAATCCCCAATGAGGGAAAATTCCCCACAGGAAAAATTCCGATTACTGGGATTGCTGAACAAATCTCCCCGACAAACAAGGCGAATCTTGAGAGATTCTTTGATGCAACTCAGGGGAAGAGTGGAGAAAAGGCAGAGCGGTTTGTAATCTTGACTGATAGAAGTGATCTCCGTCCTCTCATTGAAAAACAAAATTCATTAATTAGCGAAGCCCAGATTGCTTCAATGGATAAAAGGCCTTCTCAGAATCCTCAAAATAATGTTCAGGCCTTTGGAATTGTTTATGACGAAGCAGGGAATGCCTCAGCCCTTTCTTTAGGGTGGGTTCCCCGTAAGTTTACATTAAATGAGAGTAAGTTTAATCAAAACGCCCGGGTAAAATCTCTTAATGCGAGATACCCTGATCAGCCCCAACTAGAGCTTTTTGATCCAAGTTATAATAAAGACGCCATTGCTGAAGGAATGAAGGCTCAGAAGACACCCTTTGTCGTGGCAAAGGTTGAAGCATTTACTAGAAATGCTACAGAAAGTAAACAGCCTTACTTAGAAGTGAAGATATCTGATGCCGGATGGAGGAAAGGTCAAGAATTAATGGCAAAATTAAATAAAGGAGATACCTTCAGGGGACTTGATGATTTAACAAAAAATGTTAACGCCGTAAAAAAGGTGAGTGAGAATATCAGTGAGGCACGACTAAAAACAGCCTTGATGGCAAAAGAGGAATCAACAAGGGTTCTTGATGATATTGAAAAGAATCTGGCGAAGGGCATCTTAGTCCCAGAGACCCAGATGACAACTATCCCTACAACAGAAGCTTCCTTGAAAGAAGTTTCTACTCCCGTTGTCGCTGCAAAAATTACAGGGATCTTTAGGAGTGGAGCAATCTCAAGACCGTTTACTTCAGCAAAAACCGGTTATTGGAAACCCGAGGGGAATCGCTGGGACTTTATCCCCGGATTAAAAGAGCCGGGGCAACCCTCAATTTATATGGCAAAACCAAAAAAGGCTTCTGTCCAAAAAGTTGATATTCCTACGAGAAAAAATATGGTTGATACCGTTAGTAAACAAATGTTCCAGGCTGGAGATGATCTCCTTGAGAACTACAAAGTCCCTAAGAGAGAGATGAATAGAGATGCTTATACTCGTTATCTAAAAGGAGTTATTGATTCTGTTGATGTTAATATCCCCAAAGGAATGGGATTCCAAGACTATCAAGCGGCAAGGACAAAAGTTCAAGACAGGTTGAGAGTTAAGGCTACTCAATATGTGGAGGAGGCTTTTGATCCAAAAAATGAAATAAAGTTCTCTGACTTTGAAACTCCAATAGGAGAAAATAAAAGGGTTCATCCTATAAAAGCTCTAGCACTAGAGTTCGAAAAGGAGGGGCTAGATCCCGAACGGGCAATGGTAGCAGCGATTAAGAGGGATACCGAAATTAAGTTAGGGTTGAAGGTGGCAGAAAAGACTCCAACAACCCAAAAGTCTTTTGACCCTCTTGCTAGAGAAGGTCTCCAGACACTGGGGATAAAAGCGTGGCATGATAATACTATTGGACATCTTAAAAATACCCCTAAAGATAATTACTCTTATGGGTTTGCTAAGACCATGGATGAGGGGTTAAAAAAAGCGTTTGGAGAAAAATATTCTACAAATTGGAGTCTTAATTCTTACTTTGATATGACCACTAATATAGGGAAGATGATGTGGGGCCCAAGAAACATCTCCGGAACCTTAAATGAAAATAAGATGCCAATTTCCCAATTTAAGCAATTCTCCAAGGCGGTGGAATCAAAGAATTCCCAGGCAATCCATCAAGCAAGCGTTGAAAGGAATAGGGCCCTTGACCTCGCTAGCCAAGGAAGGACCCCTCTTGGGGCTTCTGAGGCCGAAGTAGAGGCCGCTCAGTCAGGGTTGCGTCTTAAGGATGCCACTCAGGGTGAGGGGATAAACTTCACAGATATGACAAAGGGAGAACTTAATATCTTTAAAGGAAGAATCTCAGCCGAGGCAGATGGTAATTATTCTGCTGAGCGGGGGGCAGATGATGCTAATCGCTTAATCTGGGATATTGTGAATCGCTATAATAGTAACCCTAATGTTAAGACCCCTGCCAAGAGGCCTTATATGGCTCCAATCTTAGAGGAAGTAAAGGCGGAAGCCTCTACTTACAGGAATGAGAATAAAGCCGTGGCAAAAACAAGTAAGGGGATTTTAGCCCTGGGCGACAAGATTGCTTCGATCGTTAGAAGTATTAAAAGTATGGAGAAACTCGATAACGAAGGAAAATTATCGGAGAAGATTAAAAAACAATTATCCGCGAATCGTAAATTAAAAGAAGATCTTGCAAAGATTCAGGAGATGCTTAAGTCAAGAGGGGGTTAATTCTCTTTCCTCCGCGTAGTTACGGGCTCCACTATAATGTTTGTGTCCACAAAAAGGACAAACAACCGCGAGCCAGGCATTGTAATTCTTCCTTGGATCAAAAGTTAAGGGGGATTTTTTCCCACAGTTACGACAAATAAAGTCCGGAAAAGGACTCCCCCCCTTGGAAACTCGGAGGTCTATTCGTCGATAGTAGTAAGCTTTCTTAAAGCAATTACGACAACAGTATAATTGTTTATTTTTTACGGGAATAAACTCCCTCCCGCAGGTGGCACAATTTCTTGTTTGCATTGCAGGGAACCTCTCTAGGAATTGCCCATGTGTGAAAATTCATTAAGTATTCCCTTCTGAAGTGATTTTAAACTATTGATAATCTGTTCAACATTCTGGACATGCGCTCTTGCGATATTATAAAGATGATTTTCTTCCGTTGCTTCTGCAAAAATCTTTGCCTTTGTACTCGTGATCGCTTTACCATTCTCATCAACCCGATTCTCGATATCTCTTGCAACTAACGTAAAATTTCTTTCAGCTGTAACCATCTGCATATTGTAGTAACAAAAATGTTGTGCCATCCTCGCAATTAACTCTCCCACCTCTTCACCACTAACCTCGCTTCTTTTATATTCGGCCATAAAATTGTCCATGTCCACTTGGTATCCTTCTTTTTCCATATTTTTTATTTTTAATTAATTATTAATTTCGACCTTTAATTTTCTAAACAACCCTCAGGGGTCCAGTCTTCGTCATAGATATACTGGCCGTTCAGGTGACCAAGCTCATGCTGGACAATCTGTGCGTCCTTACCTGAGAGTTCTATCACCCCAGGGGTTGTTAACGTGACATTCCCATCAATATCCTGAATGGTTTGGCATTCAAGGGTAATTTTATGGAATCGTTGACGAATGATTGGCTTATTATTAGGAAAAGATGAACAGGCCTCCTTTTTGTCAACATAAGCTTTAGTATGGTTTATTATAACGGGATTGACAAGTATCTTCGCCTCTGCTGTGACAAAAAACCTTAATGGTCGAGTGTCATTAATCTGACTATGGGCAATAGCATAAGCCCCAGGATAAGGGCCATTCTGGGTGAAGCAGAGATTGTACATAATCTTGGCGTCTTCCACTAACTGTGGGAGGTCCTTATCTGTAACAGGAATGCTTTTTAATTTTGTTGGCGGGACAAGATACTTCAAGAAATTAATAGCCCCCTCTTCTTTTGCGGCTTTTGTTGCTTTATTATCCATTAGAATTGCTCAAGCCACTTCTTTAACTCTTCGGCTTGAATTTTTGTTAAAACGACCTCCTCATAATTAAGATTCTCAAATCCAAGAACATAACTTATTGCCTGTTTAATCCTCCAGAATAGGGGCATCTTTCGATCTGCCTCTACTACGGTTGCCCACATATAACCAAAATCATCATCCCACAATTCAAAGGCCACAAAATGCCCTTTGCTCCCACAATTACATTCGAGTCTTAAGTCTTTTTTCATAATTATTATTGTTAAATCCAATAATCGGAGCATCGACCCATTTCTCATCTAAAAAGACGTCATCAACCTTACATTTTGATTCTTTTTTCATCGCGTCGGAGGCAGAATTTGCCATAACAAACTTCCTAACAATATATCTTTTTTGAGGTAATTTTTTAGCCATTTTCGGTTGTTGATGTTCCATTAATTTTAGTGACGATTATTTTATGGTCGAAGAGGTCCTTAATGCTTCTTAGGTGGGAGATGCAGATGGTCTGTCTAAAATTTCTCCTTAGTTTTTCAAGGACATTAGAAAAATCTTCTGTTGATTCTTCATCAAGTCCAATAAAGAGCTCATCAAAAATTCTAAATCCAACTTTCTGAAGAGTTGCTAATGCTTCAGCGATAGCTACGGTGATCTTTAATTTTTGACCCCCAGAATAGTTATCGAAATCAAATTCCTCCCCTACTTCATTATAGATATTAATAAAGAGACCTTCAAGCATTGTTTCCCCATTATTGGCTTGTCTTTGTGTTTCAAGACGGATCCTAAAATCAGAAAGTTCTCCTAGGATTTCATTAATCTTCTCTTCTAAACGGGGAATAAGATAGTCAACAACAACTGTTTTTACTCCTTTCGGGGAGAAGGCTTCTTTTATGAGAGAGAGAACCTCGACTTTTTCAGTGACCTCAAGGAGTTCCTGTCTTTTTGTCGCAATTGACTTTTGGCAAATTTCAATAGTATTTTGAGCTTGAACCGCCACGGCAACTTCCCCTTGAAGAATAGCCAATTGAGATGTAAGTTTCTCCTTTTGTTCTATTAAATTTTTTTCCTTCAAGACATCATAACTTCCTCGGTATTCATTAAGTTTTGCCTCAAGCGCGATAATTGTACTTTGGCAATCAGAGGCAGAAACGTTGACCTCTGCGCAATTGGTCATCAAAGAACTTAACTCCCCCTCATAAGTGGGAAGTTGTTCCCTTTGGCTGAGAATCATTGCTTTCTGGCTTTCTAGATTAGGGATATTCTTAACCAACCCTTTTAGCGTGTTATACCTCTCAAGGGCCCCCTCGGCGAGAGTGACCTCAGGGCCTAAGGCACTTAGGGCTTCTTCGTAGACCTTCTTTTGTCGTTCTTGTTCTAGCTTTAATTCATTTTTTTGTTTTATCTGTCCCTCAAGAAACCCCATCTGAGAACTTATTGACTTTGTCGATTTGTAGGAGTGATTACAAACGGGGCAAGTTTCCTCGATTCCCCCATCAGTCATCAACTTAATCAATTGTTTATTGATTTCTCGAATTTCTGAGTCATAATCATAATTATTAACCCTGAAATCAGACATAAGAGAACTCCGTTTCAGTTTTTGTTGATAGATTTTTTCCTGGGTTTCTTCGAGTTCCTTTAGCTCATCTTGATATCCAATTAGTCCTAGTAATTGATGATCGACATTATTAAGATCTAAACTCTTAATCGTCTCAATCTTGGCTTTAATCGTATCAATTTGATCCGAATAAGTGCGTTGTTGGTACTGAAAGGTCTTTAAAGCAGAAGTCTCGGCGGCAAGTCCTCTTTCAATGGAATTAACTTCCTCCTCTTTTGCCTTCACTATTAACAGTGAACTATCAACCTCTTGAAGGGTTTTTTGGAGTAAAATCTCTTGTTCCTTCTTTTGTTGAATGTCCTTTACAAGGGGCTCTGTTTCTTTGATTTGGTGTTCAAGTGACTCAATTTGGGTAACCGCCCGCACTCTTCGCTCCCCCTCGAGGCTTAATTGGTCGCGGGCGCGTCCATAGTAAAGATCATAGTCCTCAGCACTGATTACTTCGAGGAGGAGGTCTTTCCTTTTATTAGCTGGCTGTCGGACGAAACTCTCAATGTTGTCTTGCGGATAGGCGACGCTGTTGATGAAGAGCGAGTAGGACGCCCTAACGATCTTGGTTTCGATAAAGTCTTGGATTTCTTTAAGACCTGTAATCTGGAGAGGAGTGTATTTAATTCCATCATTGGATTCCTCAAGGCTAAGGACATGCTTTCCTTTATCGCTAATACTTCTTTCAATTCGGTATTGGACAACTTTGTCATCGGAATCATCTGAAAGGTCAAGAATAACTTTAGCCACTTTTTTGCCTCTTTTGACGAGATTACGGTTGTCTGAACGGCCTTTGCCATAGAGAGCCCAGATAATCGCTTCTGGGATCGTTGATTTTCCCGAACCGCTGCGTCCATCAATGAGGAACTCCGAATTACTTTCGAACTCGATTGTCGTTTTTTCATGTGATAGGAAATTATTAATTTGTAATTTTTTAAGTATTATCATTTTTTAAAGATTCAATAATTGGTTCAACTTCACTAGGCCCAAATATCGTCTCAGGGGTATTAACCCAAGCCATAACTTCTTGTTGTTTCTCTACCGGGAGGTGAAGGTCAATAATCTTCTTGATAACATCAGCCTTGGCTAAGGCGACGTCAGCGGGTGAGTAGACTCCACTAATGGAAGGAGGGAGCATCTTAAACTCCACAAAAATTTGTTCCCCGCAGTGAGGGCAGATTCTGGGAGCGATTGTTTTTATTTCATTGTCCATAGTACTTATATTAGTTCGGGATTTTCGTAGATATTCCCTATAATCTCATAATCTTTTACGAGGCTAAAGACTGCTTCCTTGTCTTTCATTTTTAGTCTCCAAGCCCCCTTTTCTAAATCCCATGAGACGGTATAAATAGACCCCTCTGAATCACCCTGTTGAGGAGATCTCACAATATCCCCTTCGTAAACTTCTATTCCATTAGAATCACTTACTCCCGTATACTGCAATATTCGATGGAAGTTATCACTCACTAAAGCCTCAGTTGGCCAATCTTTTACGATATCTGGATCAATCATTCTTTTTTCTTCTTTTCTCCAGACCTTAAATTTAATTTCCCTTTCCATGTTTAAATTTGCTTAATTAATAATTGAATAACTTCTCTTTGGGCTCCTGTCGTCTTGAACTTGTCATTGACGCAGGCTTGCCCCACTTGGGCTAATCCGAAACCATCACAAAGATTATCGTCATCGAAGGAGACTCGGTAGCGTTTATAGGTCTCCAGCATCATCTGGTCCTTTTGGGCATTACCTTTTCCTGTAATGAATTTCTTTAAGGTGGTGGGGGCAACGATTAAGAAATTTGTACCCTCCTCCTCTAAGTAATCCCTCACGAGATAATTCAATCCGGCTAACTGGACCAATGCAGTTGTGTTTCGCGCCATGAAGGCTAACCCCTCAATGACTACGACCTTTGGTTGGTTTTTAACAAGGAACTTAATGATCTCTTCTTTAATCTGTTTTATCCTTCTGATTTCGTCTAGGGGGCGAGATCCTCCTGGCTTAGACTTAATTAATTTTTTGTCAGACATCTTTCCGTCTTTAGTGGCGACGAGCCCTGTCCCCGTTAAGGATAAATCAATTCCGACGGAAATTGTGTTCATTTTTATTTTTTCTTAAAATAACCCGTTGACCTTATCCATGGTTGAGGGACGGCAATTTGGATAACGGATGGAGTTGCCCCCCTTTCTGACTTATAATCATCGACCTCTTGAAAAATTGCTTCCACCTCCATTTCTTTAAATAACTCTCCCAAGCCACTCGGTGAGAACCGCCAGTAGTCATCTGGATGATGATGAATATTCCAAGACCATGGGACGGTAACAAAAAGATATGCTCCAGACTTGAGTGACCCAATAATATTCTCGGCAACAATGAATGGATTACTAGTATGTTCAAGCAGATCCATACAAATTCCGAGATCAAACTTCTTCCCCTTAATGGGCTTTCTTAAATCAACCCCATTATCAAAATCCAACATATGATAATCCTTTAATCCCCCTGTCTCAAGTAGTTGCTGAACAAAATTTGCCCCAATCGCCTCTGTGCCCCCATAATCAGCGACCCTCATATCATCCCTTAAAAAGGGTTGATGATTGTTCAGAAAATTCTGTAAAGATTTTATTGATGTTACTGTCATATTAAGTTCTTACTAATTCTAATCCTTTCATTAATTTTTCCAAGTCAACCTCTTTTTCTTTGGCATAAATTTCGAGGAGGTTCTCAATATTAAAATCAAGAGCTCCTTCAATATGGACCTTTGTCCTTTCCCGAGGATACTGCTCAACTATTAGATAAGCATCGTACTTAGATAATTCCTCCTTCAACTCATTAATCTTAATATTCTTATCAGTGATGATGACCTTAACGATATTGTGAGGATTTGCTAAGACGGCCTTTTTCACATAGTCAATTGTTGGGTTTTCAAATTTAAAAATGGCTCTCCCCGGTAATCTAATTTGTTCAACTTTTAATTTCTTCCCAATCTTCCAGATATATTTATCCATTTCCCCAACCTCATTACAAAAAATACTCCCTGTGACAATAACATTATCGTCGTGAGTTGGGGTATGAATATGTCCTCCAACAACCAGGCCGTATTTCTCTGCTAATTTTTTTCGCGGTAAAACAGGTTCATCAAAAATATTAGTTGAAATTGTTCCAGCCTGAGTGTCCGACATGGCGTGATGGTGGAAGAGAATGTCTGCTCCCTTAAGTCCTCGCATTATTTTTGAAGTTGCTTCACTATTCTCTTTAACCCCAAGCTCAGCTTTGGTTGAATAAGGGAGGAAATCCACCACATACTCGCCAAGTGGCCATGGAGAGAGCTTTGTTGTGCAAATATGCCAGTTAACTTTATTCAGTTCTTTCAGGAAGTCAAGCGCACTCTTTCCATTGGCAGAAGTCTCGTGATTCCCTCTCAGGAGGTAAAGATCTTTCTTTCCAAAACGTTCCAAGAAGGCAACAAATTCCCGAATGACCTCAGAGGAATTATTCCGGCCATTTAATTGGTCTCCCATAAAAACAATATGGTCACAATCTTTTAAGGATTCCACAATAAAATCGAGGGTCTCCTTCTTTTCGCTAAGCCTACGATCCTTAATATAGTCCGCATAGCCAAGAGAATCTTTAAAATGTAGGTCACCGATTACGCCGATCATTTGATTTTTTGAATGGTTAATTTATATTTTGCACAAAGTTTAATTCGTTCTGGGGGTATAGGACGCGTAACGATTAAGGCTGGTTCGCTTTGATGATAAACCCAATTTCCAATAGACCCTAGATGTTTTAAGATTAGCATTTCCCCATTTACACTACAGATGTCGCTTTGAGGAAAGGAGACTTTTAATTCAACTATTTTATTTTCTCCTTTTAAAGCCATTTGTCTCATTATTGTTCCGAATTTAGATTGGGATTTTATTCGATTACTCCAGACCCATGTCCCCTGAGTTTTTCCAAACTCCCGGGTGTCTAACTCTCCTGGGCAAAATCCTTCCTTCTTAATCTTCTTCCAATTTTGATCAGTAGTGTAATGATACCCATTAAGAAGCTTCCCCGTGCCACCTTCTGGACCCCCTAAGGGGCCCAGAGTGGCCGATCCTTTACGCCATCGCCTCCAGAGCTGCGATAATTTGTCCATAATTTACAGGAAGAAATGCAAGGCCTGTAATCTCCATAACCTTATCTTTAATCATACTGGCATCTCCTGACACTCCCAATTTTACAGACGCTAATTCCTGGATTTTTTCGATTTCCGTTTTTACTCCCTCAACCTTTGCTTCAGCGGTTTGATTTTCAGGGAATGATCCGAATGCCCCCCATCCATCTCCACCTGTTGAAGGAGCGGAGTCTTCTTCGTCTCCACCTTCTACAGGCATTGAGGTGGCCCCAAGCTTTTCAGCTGCCCCTAAGCGGGTGGCCTCCTTTTGCTGAGCGATCCAATCAGCGTTAACAATTTTTGGATCTTGCCAAATTGAAATAATCTTAGTGTCATTACCTGTTCCGTTTCGGGCAGGCAGGTTCTTGGTATATTTAAAACCAATAATTTGGCCAAGATTAACATGGGACATCTCGTCATGGAAGATCTTCTTGGTGTCAAGAACTCCAGTCTTAATAATTGTCCCGTCCTCTGCTAACAATTCGTAAACGGTTTGAGGCATACTATACTTATTAATGGCCTTACTCTTTCCAATATAAGTTCCTTGAACGGCATCGCCAATTTCCTTAAATGTGGCCCAAACAGTTTGGGTAATTTTACCTTGAGAAAAAATATCTACTGCTGTCATGTTGTTTATTGTTTATTAGTTAGTTTATCCAGCCCCTCAAGGCTGGAAAGGTCTCCTTCGTTAGGACGCCTTCTTTATAATTTTTTGGAACGTTTCTTCGGGGCGTTTTTCTACTTTGAACAAATCGGGACAAACCCGATCCACTAACTGTCGACCAATCTGGGCTACAGATTCAGTTAGTTCCTCACAAGATTCAGTCAATTCCCTTTTTGAGATATATCGGTTCATTGCGATATCCGCGAAGGGACTTGTAATGATGTGGGCAATTTCGTGGGTCACCGCAGACGAGAGGGTTACAAGCTGTTCTTCTGCGAAGAGTTTGGAGGCAAGGGGAAAAATATTAATATACGCACTCTTGTAGGCTTTGTTGTACTGGATATCGAAAGCGATTTCTCCTTCTTTTCCACTTCGGGGGTGATCAACCTCATGAGTCTGAAAGTAAATGGAAAGGTTCCCCAGTCCGTAAATTTCAATAATCTTAGGGACAATCCTTTTCATCCATTTTTCTAACTCATTATGGGGAAGAGAATCATAACCGATTTTACCTTTATTTTCCTTTTGTTTCTTCATATTTTTTATTTATTATAGAGCCATTATACTCCCAAGCTCCTTACTTGTCAACTAATTATTTGGGGATAACTTCTTTGGAGCAAGACGCCACATAGAGTCCGTTCCACCAATTTAACACGTCCCCATTCCCCCGAGAGGGGAGAAACCATTGATGGTTAATTCTGATATTAAGATCGAAGATTGCGTCTTGGGTTCCCTTCCGTACTTCTGGCCAATTATAGTCATCGACAATAAGGATAAAATCTTGGGCTAAGGCTTTAAGGTATTGCGAAATTGCCTTGTACTGTTCTTCCTCTTTATGCCCCCCGTCGTAGAAATAGATATTGATATCATTTAACCCTTGGGCTTTTTGGTTGATAGTGAAACAATCCCCCTCAAGAAAATTAACTCCACCCTTTAAGAATTTTTTTGTATTTTTCAAAAAGGCTTCTTTTCCTCCCTCGAAGATAGACCAATCATCAATGGCACAATGAAAGTCCGGCTTATTCTGGTAAAGAGCCGAAATCAAGGTTGAACCCTTCCATGTTCCAATCTCAAGATAGCGGTCACCCTTTGCCACTAGATTATTGAGGAAATGTCGAATCTTTGGACTCGACATCCCCTCAATGGCAAGAATATCCTTAGTTAACTTTGATTTTTCTTTGACAGCCTTTTTAAGAGCACTCTCAATTTTCTTTTGGTATTTATCCATATTAGAACCCTGATTTAACTAATTTATATTCCATCCAAGCAGAAGACAGAAGGCGATTTTCCATTGTAATCTCTCCTTTCTTTTTTCTTCTCTCTTCTAAGGTATGCCAAATAATCTCTCCTTCCTTTTCTTCCCCTAATTTCTTGAAGACAACCTCTCTTGCTTTTTTCCCTGGGATTAAACTGAAAGTGATAGTAGCCATGTTCCCTCCAACATCCTCAGCACTAACAAATAACACCTCTTCTCTTTGCGGATCTTCAGACGGTCTCATCCCCCCAGTTTTTATTAATTGGTCCCTCATAGTCTTTGGGGCCTCAGGATCAGCAGAGAAGGTGGAGGCCCAAGCCTCGCTAATTGTGACAAACATTAATACGGGAGGGAAGTGTTCTGTCGCCAGGACTCGAGCCGCAATTCGACAAAGCTCTCCTCTTTCTTCTCCACTCTTTGCTACCTCAAGGGGTAGCCCCATTACCTCCATATCCCCCTTTTTATCAGGTTCAAGGATAGCAAAAAGTCTTGGAGGCATTTCTGCGCCTCCTTCAATTGTCTTAACGGCTGCCTCGGTTAATTTCAAGAATGTGTCTTGGATGGCTTTAATCGGGGTTAAGGTTTTTTTTGTTTTTAGCTTCATTGTTATTTATTTGGATTCTAATTTGTTCTGTCAATTCGGGATTCTTCTTCAACGCATTCTTGGCATTCTCTCGACCTACTCCAAGTTTTTCCCCATCGTAAGTATAAGTGTTACCAGTCTTAGTGATCACTCCGATCTTCTCACCATAGTCGAGGGTGTCTCCCTCTAGGTCTATCCCTGTCCCATAGTAGAGGTCGATAGTCCCGGTCTTAAATGGGAAGGCACACTTATTCTTTACTGCGGTAATCTTAAGGGTGGAACCAATGACCTCATCTTTTGAATCCTTAATCTTATCCACAGTGGCTACACTTAACCGGACTGAGGCATAGAATTTCAGGGCTTTGCCACCGCTAGAGGTCTCCTTAGGGCCGTAGATGACTCCTACTTTGCTTCTAGTCTGGTTGATGAAGATAACCGAAGTCTTTGATCTGGCAACGGGCCCAGTGATGATTCTGAGGGCTTTAGAGAGGAGTCTGGCCTGTACTGCATAGGTATCCTTAAGCATACTCTTGGAGTCTTCCTCCATTTCACTTTTAGGAACAAGGCTGGCAACCGAGTCAACAATAATTAAATCTACTTCATTTGTTTCCGCCAATGTTCTAATAACATCAAAGGCACTTTCAAGGGTCTCATTTTGAGAGATAATAACTTTAGAAGTATCTACCCCAATCTTCTTGGCGTAATCAGAATCGTAGGCATTCTCAGCGTCAATGTAAGCAACAGTGCCTCCGGCCTTTTGAACCTGAGCCGCGAAGAAAAGTGAGATGGTACTTTTCCCCTGACTTGGTTCCCCATAGAGTTCAAGAAGTCTTCCCACCGGGATACCCCCCCCAAGAAGATTATCAATCGCATAACTTCCTGTAGGGATCATCTCAGTCTTTCCAATAACCTCTTCTTCTGTAATGACAATACTTTCTCCATACTTTTTACGGAGATCTGACATCGCGTCCTTAAGTGTAGGTGTTTCGTCTTTTTTCATATTACTTATTTCCAAAGATAACTAACCTCCAAGGACGAAGAATTGATTCCCGAAACGCTTCGTCCCAGGCAAACCTCATTCTCAACTCTTCACTCCACACACAAGTTGTATCTGGATCATAGGCTCGAATATATTCACAGGGTGACATATACCCTTGACACCCAGAGCTTGAGACCGCTGTAACGGGAGCTGTGGACGGAATAATAATTGGTGGTTCTGGTTCAACTGGGGGTAATTCGTCAATAATACAAGCATCACCCTCTAAATGATAACCTTCCTCGCAAGTGATAGGGATAATTTCAGGAACGCAAGTATCTTCCTCAAGAACAAAACCTTCTTCGCAAACGACTGGCGGAACAACAACATCAACACAAGTTTCACCCTCAAGGATTTGACCCTCTGGGCAAACAATCGGGTCTGGGATAACTGGGCAAGCCTCAATAGTAAATGTCTTGGTGTCTTGAGCCACAACAACCCAGCCCAAGATTAAGCGTCTGACTTGAGCCTTAACGGTATGAGTGCCGACCGGCAAGGTGAAAGTGCCAGCATTCCAGTTTGAGTGATCGTGATGGCGATTATAAACAACCACATCGTCCAAATACACCCGAACCTTACGCAATGGCTGGAGATAAGTGGCGGTGCCAGTAATGGTTACATTTTGCTCGCCACAACCAACCGAGATTGGATTAATGGCAATATTGTCCGAGCTAGCGAACGAGAATAAGGGAGCTAAGAGAGCTAGAGCCAATAGGTATTTTTTCATATTATTTTAATTGACCTGTTAATAATGCTACTAATAAAACTAAATAAATAATTGGTGAAATTAGGATGGTGAAGATAATGGGTTTCATTTGTTTTTAGCTAATAAAACTCCAAAAAGAAATGCTATCAACGTTGCAACAATTACTGGTCCGACATCTTGGGTTGTAAAAAGGCATATTGGTTTCATATTAATGTAACGACTGATTTACTATTTCTAAAACTGATTTACTATTTCTAAAACTTTAAACGACTGAGTTACTATTTCTAAAACTCTATCTGCCCATTCTCTATCTTGGTCTTTTTGTGCTTCGGTCAAAGTGTCATAGGGTAGCCATAATTTCTGCCATCGTTCTAATCTGGCAGGGGTGATATTCTCGGTCTTGGCAATATCTTGACTCCAAGCCATCCATTGATTATGTTCTAATTCAGCTAGTTTTTCTCTCATAGTTGTTTTGTTAATTTAATAATCTAACCAATTGATAATATCATTTTTTCTTTCCAACAAGGGCATCGATATGAGTGGCCATCCCATTCCCCCGTAACATTATTTTTACATTCTAGTGCTGGTTTTAATTTTTTCCCACACATTGAGCAATGATAGGGATCCATCTTTTTTAACTTGTCACCAAAAGATTTTATTAGAGCAAGACTGTGCGCGTAACCATTAGATTCATCGTCACGACCTTCTTTTAAGGCTCGTTTATATTCCTTAAAAATTAAGGTTGTCAATTCATCCAAATATTCTTCTGGGGATTTTTCTTCCGGGGCAATCCAAGCACTAGGGCAAGAGGATGATGATTGTGTTTGTTTTTTCATCTTATTATTTGTTAGGGGTTAACATTTTAATTCTCCTCTCCATCCCATAATTACCATATGTTTAAAGTAGAACCAGAATGTTTTTAAATAAATCATCTCTTTATTTGTTAGGGGTTAATAATTAAACTGCCAAAGTTTTTTCTCAGGTATTTTACAAGTCATTCTGTAATCACTTCCATCATCGCTCAAGGAGAAGTCATTTACACTATATTCTCCACCAGCGTTTCTACATTCTTTCATTTTGTCTTCTGGGAGAATTTTTGGAGTTGGTTGAAAAAATGTGAAGATACCACCGAGAATGATAAGTCCTATAGATAATCCTGCTAAAAAATATTGTGTGTTTGTTTTCATCTCTTTACTTGTTAGGGGTTAAGTGTGGAAGATAAATACTTCTTAAATATAAACATCGGCATTTTCATTTCTTCCATTGAAGAAGATTTTATATATTGGCGATATTCTTCCCACGCTTTTTCAAACCATGGAGCGTTTCTGTATTTGGGTATAAATGTTCTATCTAGTGCTTCACAAACCATTGATGGTAAATCGTTATAGAAATCCTTATTGTATTTTACTGGGTCAGAGGTTTCATCAATAAACTCCTGTGGCGTCCCGAGAATAATGAACTTCGGTCTTTTGTCCGACATTAAACTTTCTGGTATCTCGTTACCAATATAAAGTATCTTTTCTTGAATCGCTTGTTCTATTGTTTTCTTCATATATGTTTACTTCTTAATGTCTAATAATTTAGATTTTCTAACTCTATCGCGAATTTTATCCTGCTGGCTTTGGCTTAGGTGAGAGCAACCGATATGGCGGACACACCATTTGTGCTTATGTCTTTCAAAGTAGCCTTCGTTTGGTCCTACCCATTCTTCACATAAAATACATTTTCCACCAAATTTGTTTCTCATCTTTACTTGTTAGGGGTTAATAATTCAAGGACAAAATTTTTAAACTCTTGAGAATTTTCGCACAAGTCTGGGGTATATTCATCCACTTTCTCCCTCAAATCCGTATAGATATACTCCACAAGAGAGGGGAGAGAGGCGTGGACTTCGGCAAGCATTTTATTAGCTCCCTTTATTTCATTTCTAATATCTCTTACAACTTCCTTGTCTCCCCAGCCTAGCATTTCACTAGCTAGTCTCTCCCTCGGCAATAGTTTTTTTAGGTCTTCAATCATAATTAGCAAGTACTTATTGGATAATTAGGGTAAAAAGGTTGTTGGGGTGATGTTGGGTGGTTGGGTGGAATATAGGGAACAGGATTATTCTGATGAATATAAATGTGGATTTCCACAATTTGTTTTTCTTCTTTTTTTGTTGTTTTATTTTTCATATCTATTTATTTGTTAGGGGTTAATAATTCCTCAATATCTTTTATCCTGACAAATACCCCGTCATCTTCTCTCCCTTTTTCCATCTTAATATAAAGTATATTCAATTTTTTAACATTCTCCCTCAAATCCGCATAGATATACTCCACCAAAGAGGGGAGGGAGGCGTGGACTTCGGCCAAGGCTTTGTTGTAGCCTTCTTGGGCTCTTATTGTCCACCAATTATTATTGTGTTCTGCTTCTTTCTTCCTTGGCAATAGTTTTTTTAGGTCTTCAATCATAATTTATTTTTTAATTTTGATAAAAATTCCTCGGCAATTTTAAGTAGGTCAGCTTCTTCAATTCTTAGTGGTCGCATTTTTTCTTCTAGGTCGTGGAGTCGGTGATAGAGATTTGTCATTGTGGTTTCACCATATTTTATTCTGTCTAAGATGATATCTCTTTTACTTAGAGGAATGTTCGCATATTTCCTAAAAAATTCTTCAATCTTCATATATTATTTCCTGCCTTTTTAGGGGAGGGGGTTAGAAAGCTAGTTCTTTTAATTTCTCAACAAACTCTTTGTATCCCATATCGATATGTGCAATGGTGTCTCCATCTTCATTGGAGGGGAAAATTGTGTTCAAAATCTCAGCTAATAATTTTTCTTTGCCTAGAGTTTCCATATTTTTATTTCTTGAACATCAGTTCTGCTGAATCAGTGATATTTTTCATTAATTTATGAAGAGGGCCCTTAATGAAATAATCCCTGATTTCCCTTAAGGCTGGAACGACTTCTTCAAGGGACTTACACTCCCTCCACCCCCTCCTTAAACAAGTTTGATAAAAATCTTCAATGGCATCTTCTGGAGAGCGATGGAAAGTCCGATTTCCACTAGGATAACCTCTACTATATTCACACCCAGAAGGGGGGCAAGTGGTTAGAATATACTGATAAGGATCACAAGAAATAACAGCCCCCGTCTTCCCCCGATAGGGGATACGAATACCTTTGGATTCTCCCTCTTCGAGAGACCCTTCCTCTTCAATATCCTTAATTTTTACTATTTTTGTTTTCATTTTTCCATGGTGGAGCGTAGTTGCTCTTGATTAACCCACTAGCCATTAAACTTTGGCACTTTAAGCAATAGATACACATATGTCCCTGCTTATTTTTTTTACAATATCGGCAGAGCTCATCCTCGTTAGATGATTTCTTGGTAGTCATCGTGCTTACTTGTTCTAAACCACTGATAATATTCAATCTGTTCTTCCCCCTCATGAATAATATGCAGGGGGAGGCCCAAGAGCAGACGATGAATGTTGTAGAGAATTCTTCCCACTCGTCCATTCCCATCCTCAAAAGGGTGGAGAGATTCGAAGAGAATATGGAGAGTCGAAGAAAGATTTGATTTTGATAATGGGTCCATTTTTTCAATCTCAACAGCAGTCTCGATCGCATCAATGGAATCAGTCGCCCATTCTTTTAGCTGAGCCCTTAGAAGATTCCCATCAATAAAAATCTTTCGATGGCCTCCAATAAAAACATCACAGTCTCTTAATTTTCCGGCAATTCGAGGGTTAAGATGCCCCATCAGTTTTTTGTGGATAGTTAAAATATATTCAACTTTCTTCCCCATCCGCTCACGATTTTTGTAAGCATATTCCCAAGCCTCTTCGGCGTCAGCTAAAGCCTCGGCACCATAAACTCCCTCAATCGCATTTGATTCCATTAAAAATGAAGTAACATCTGATTGTTTTAATTTTTTTGACATGACTTAAATATAATTGCCTTTTAATACCTCAAGTAAGTTTCTTAAAAATTTTTTACCATTATCCCCATCCTGCTTAATCACTTTTGTATTAACTTCTACCCACTCTTCCTCACCAACAAGAAAAGGATGTTCTCCTATTAACCCCTCATTAAAATTAACACAATAATAAGGATTGGCTAATATCCTTCCCAGGTCTTCGATTGTTAATGGTTGGTCTCCTTTTAATTTTTTCATAGTTCTATTATACACCCATCATCATTACTTGGCAAGTAACAACCTGTGGATAACTTAATCCAGGTCAAAACTAATAATTCTCGCTGCTAACTGAGCTCGCTTTTTCCAATCTGTTTCAAAAGATAATTGACTCCTCAAATCGTTCTTCTGGATCTCCCCATAAACGTTCTCGAGAGGAAGAGGCTTTTTCATCATAATTACGGCCTCATCAATCTTTTCTTGGGGGACATCGAGTTCCTCTAAAGTTTTTCGAATTAATTCTTCGTCCATGTTATTTATTTCTCATGAATTTGATAACAATACCGTAAGTCAAGAAATAATAAGTTCTTTCATATCTCCAGTCACAATATTCGGATGAACAATTGTGACTAAAGTAATAAGGAAATTTTTTTCCGACTCTTTTAAATATTTTTATTTCCATCTTATTTTATAGCTTCTACCCAAATCATCTCACTTCTTTGGACAGTATCTTTTGGGTGCTTGGCGGTCTGAGATGGTGGATGTTGGGGGCTATACATCGGATAAATTACCATCTTGATTTTATCGACCTTAAAACCAGCGTGAAAAAGAAGGCGTCCGAGGAAGTCAGGGTTAAAAGGAATATTGTGAAATTCTCCTTCATGGGCCTGATTGCCATAGATTACCTCCATCCAATCTTTATAAACTTTCAAATTAAACTTATTTCCTTTGATATTGGTAGCCCAATATTCTGCAATCTGGTCAAAATTTGTAGTCATTAAACATAATTTTCCTCCAGGTTTAAGGACTCGGTACATCTCATGGAGGACTTTCTCAATGTTAAAGAAGCCCACGTGCTCGATAGCGTCAAAGGATTCAATGTAGTCGGCGTAATTATCCTTAAAGGGGAGGGCGGACATGTCAGCTTTGACAAACTTTGACCCCTTATCGATAACTGCCTGAGCGTAAACTCCCTTTTTAGACTTTAGACCATCAAGGTCAACATACTTGTCGACGTTAATAAAATTTTTTACCAAATGCACGCCACACCCCAAATTTAATTTAATTTTTTTTTTCATTTTTTTTATTATTAATGTATTCAAGGGTTACTTGTTTTAATCCTCCCCCTTTATCTATTAAGATTTGATGGACTAACTTATGACAAGATTGACAGAGGGGGACAAGATCTTGAGGTCTTTCCCTCCCCACCTTTTTGTACGTTAGGTGGTGAAGTTGGATTCTTCTCTTTGCTCCACAGGCACTGCAAATTCTTTCCCTCTCCCGATAATAATCAATTTTTACTTTTTTCCAATGATCACTTTCCAGATATTTCTGATAAACTTTCTTACTTTTAAATACCTTAAGGCTGCCGCTTACTTTTCTAGGCTTGGCTCTTGGAACCTTTTTTTTGATCTCATTTAATCGACCTTCTTTCAAAAATCTTCTCCAAGTAAGCTTTGTTTTCTTTTTTGCTTTGTGCGTTGCCATGTTGGATATTTAAACCCTCGTGAGGCCTGCTTAGCCCTTCGTGGTGAGGTTTTTATCTCAGATTAGTCCTACCCTACCACTCCACTTAAAAATTAATGTCATCAGCGTTAATTTCATCACTTTTTAATTCCTCATGAATATAAGCAATTCCCTTATCGACCATTATCTGTTTAACCTCTGAGGCGACCTCTAACGCGAGGTTTGCTCTCTTCTGAAGAAGTTCATCCCTAACAGCTTCTTCCTCTTTAACGACCTTTAGTTTCGCGGCGACCTCCTCATCGTCACTTAGATGTTCCCATGACTTAGCCTCCGTTAAGCCCCTGTTTGCTACTTCAACTTTTTTATTGGCAAAATCCACGCTTCTATCCAGCAGGATTTGTGCCTTGGTTGATTCTAGTAATAATCCATTATTCATTCTAACACTAATTTCTTTAGAAATTCCAGTCCTTCTATTCTTAAGAATTTTGATTTGACTGTCTTCTTTGTAAATGTCTTCTCCATCCTTAACTCCAGATAATTGACGATTAATCAACAAGACAGCGTCACTTTCTTGAGAAATGGCCGCAGAGTGACCAATATCGTCCATTGTCAGATTATCCCCATTAGCCTTTCTTAAATGAACCATCAAGACAATGATAACTTCCTCCTTAATGGCAATCCTCTTAAGTTCCCGGCAAATAGCCCCAAGATAAAGGGAGTAGTTAGCCATCACACTTTTGTTATCCGTAGTCGGGACAAGAAATCCCAAATGGTCAATAAAGACAACCTTGGTCTTGTATTTTTCCTTAGCTTCGATAATTTTCTTTTCAACCCACTCAACTTTTCCAGAAACATTCCTAATTGGGGTATAAGTCATAAGAGTGTCATCAGCTCCCATTTTAGTGAACTTAGCCCAAAGTTCACGGAGTAGAACTTCATAAGATAACCAAAGGCTGGGAATCTTGTTCATAGCCATATTGAAGGAGAAGGTCTGCGCAAGTGTTGTTTTCCCAAACCCAGACTTCCCAGTAACGACAATTAGGTCCCCCTCCTTAAATCCCCCACTCAGAGCTTCATCGATCAATTCGAAGCCACACGGGAAGTTGAGACTGACATCATTCTTAAGGCGGGCGACAACCTCGGACATAGGAAGGACAATGTCTTCCCCCTCCTCTTCTGGCTGAATACCACTTAAGGCTTTTAATTCCCTATTCGTGATAGAATTGAAAACCGCCCGGAGCTCTGTCTCATGAAGGGGTTCTGATAACCCCTTATTCCAGTAGACAACCATTGGCCAAACGGTTGCCCCCCAGTCTGGCTGCTTAAAAGATTTTAAGAGTTTCCCGACTAATTGGGCGGCAGCTTTATTCCTTTCTCCGACGGGAACTCCCTCAATAAGGGAACTCCAGTCAGTATTTTTATACTTATGGTCAAACAGATCAAAGTTTTCAAGAGGAAAAGGTTGGAGTTCCTCAATCAAAACCCACTCATACCGGCGCCCTGATTTATGGAGGCTTGGGGCTAAGATGATGTAACCTCCATCTGATTTAATATCAACCAAAGGCTTTACTCCGATCCGACTCGCCAGTCCTTCTGGATATTGATAGAAAAGATGCCATCCTCCAGACCCTGTTTTAGCGGTTAACGTTGGAGGAAGACCTTTCGTACTCCCTTGCTCGATGATAATATCTGGATTATTCGGATCCTTTTTGCAGTCGACATCTACCACTGAGATTCCTGAGATCTTCCCCGTGACGACGGCAATATTTGCCTCTGGCCATTGTGTCCACCAGGCGGTGACTTCTTGCACAGTAGGCAACCTCTTCTGAAACTCAGCCCAAGTTGGGATGAGTGGCGACTTCTTATCCTCACCTGCCCCTATTGGGATAACCGCCCATGATTTTGAGAGGTATTTTAGTGCCTCTTCGAGCATTATCGGGGTCTTTTCTTCCATTAATTCTTCGCGCATATTATTTATTTTTGATTAATCTTTTAATTTTTTAATACGAATTGTGCCTTTTTAAGGGCGGTCTCCAGAGTCCAGTTGTAATGGTTGGCGATAGCATCTTCTTCGCAGGCCTTAAAAACTCTCTTGAGTTCTGGGGGGCTATAGCCAATTAGGGCCATAGCAATGGGCATTAGCCTCCTGACAAGTAGCCGATATTCATCATAGGTTCTAGGGGCCAGATCTTTAGCCAAGAAGTAGTACCCTAAGACCTTACACTTAGCCTCTTTACTTTCCAGGAGGATCCTCAACCTTTCAGGCCAATTGTAATTAGTACGGAGTTTCTCGTTAATTTTACGGGTTACCTTTTTACTGACCTTAATGGGCTCTGTTGTGGCCGGGAGCTCCGCTCCCGTCTTTAACGAAGTTAAAGATAACCTTTTGTCTTCTGTGTTCTCCTTATTCCCTTTTGTATCCTTACGGTCCATATCTTTTACCCGGCTTTTACGATAGATTTTACCCGGCTCCGTGTCCATATCTTTTACCCGGGTATCCGCGTCCATATCTTTTACTCGGGGCATTAAATGGCCTAAAATATCCCTTTTTCTTCCAGCCCCCCTCTTGCTTTTGACCGGAATAAGTTCACTTTTTTCTTTCCATTCAGACTTATCTGCGAGCAAATAAACGTTGGGTAACTGTCGTTTTGTGACTGGGTCTTTTTCCTTTATTATTTGGATGATTCCAGCCTCTTTTAGTGTGGCAATTGCCTTAATTATTGTAGGCTTAGTTAGCCCATGCTGTTCCGCCATTTTCTCAATTGACGGGAAGCATTCCTGGGTATGAAAATCTGAGTGGCGGCTAAGAGAATTATAAACAGCAGTAGCATTAACACCACAAATACGAGCGTAACCATTGAGATACGCGTCATCGATTTTATATTGATCTTTTCTCCGCATATCGCGGACTTTTATCACTCTTTCCTTTTTTTCCATATCATCTAATAAATTTAATTAATAATGAGGAGTAACTACACAAAGGGGCTATGGAACTGCGCCGGTATTTGAAAACCGTTCCTATTTCTAGGAATTCCATAGCCCCTTTGGGCAACTACTATTAAATTTTGATTCAAATTGGCGCGCATGGTCACAATAATACACTCAAAGTAACGAACGGTAAACCTAGTAAAAAGTGGATAACTTTAATTTATTATGTTGTGAGGATTTTTGTAGGCATTGGTGACTTCACCTTTTAGTGATCTCATATTGGCAACAAACGCTCGAGGTTCAACCACTAATTTCCCTTGAAGATATTTTTCTCTGACAGTTTGAAGTTCGGGGACATCATCAAATTTGAAGTAACCGATTGGTAGATTCTTCTCGCCCTCGATCTGGTAATCAATCCCAAGAAGGGGGAAATTAAGAGTTGTTAATGTCGAAGCGAGGGACAGGTCACGGGTGGAGAATATTTTTTGTTCTTCCATATATTTTTATTTAATTTTACTAATACCTTAAGTTTATCATAAGTCCTAAGGTTTTTGCGCAGGTGCTCCGACTTGAACGGAGAGTCACTGCTTTGGAGGCAGTTGGTTTACCATTAACCGACACCCACTTCACTAGGGGATTAACCCTAGTGGTTATATTATTTATTACCACCAATCCCTAAGAAGTTGCCTTTCCCATCTGAGAGAGCGTTCTTTATGAGATAAGCTACTCCAGCGGCGGCTCCTAAGTTAGATAAACGTAACCAGTCGATATTGGTCCAAGCAAATCCTGGCTCAGCTAAAGCGCTTTGCATATAAAGCAAAACCGCTGTGAAAACTGCAACTAAAAGACCTAGGCCTAAATCTCTTAACTTTAAACGAAACATATTTGAAGATTCCATAATGAATTTAAATTATTTTCTGATAAGGGAATATTGGATATCGACCTTTTTATTAGTATAGGCTTCCTCACACTTGATAAGGTTGCTTATCACGGTTGTTATCCTCAATCTGACTAGGGGATGGATTGGTATCCTTCTCGAGTGGGGTAGGAGTTGCCTCTATCCGCTTTTTAAGACCTAATAATTTTAACAAAAATTTAATCATAGTCAAATTATTATTTAAAAGGATCTACTAATATTTTTGTGTTGATACCAGCATCTTTAATTTCTTTAAGTTGTGCCTCAACTTCAGCGAGCCTTCTTTCGTAGTTTGCTTTTTTGTTGAGTAAATTTTTTATGCAGTCTGGTACTTTTTTGGCTTCTCCTATTTTTGTTTTATCTTTTGAGATAATTAACATATCTTTTTATCTAATTATTATGAGCTTGTTATTAATTCCCAAGTTGGGGTTGAATCATCAGTGCAGATATATAGTTTCCCAGAATAATAAGCTACTTCACCAGTTGACCCTGCTGGCCTATTGGCTGGTGTCGCATCTTTGGGGTCTGAATCTAATGTCCTAACTATTAACCTACTTGTAAAAGTTGCTGTTTCGGTTGAAGCTGCCCCTACTTCAACATTCCCGTTTAAATCAATACTTGTGTCAGCAAATAAATCTAAATGTCCATCATCATCGCTTCCGATTTTTACATCAGCATCTCCAAACTCGACATATTTATCAATAGCATCTAATCTCCAATTAGCTCCTGCGACATCGTCCCAAATACCCCAAGCAGTATAGTCTGCCGGGCTAGCACTCATGCCATTAAGATATAGTCCATAAAGCGTAGTCTCACCATTAGTAATACTTGGACTGTTAGGAAAAATGCTTAAGTAGTAACCATAATAAATAGAATCAATCGTTCCGGCAGTTTCCTGCTGAGCAACGGACATATTCACATAATTGCCATAAGCGGTATAAGTTAAAGTATTTCCAGCAGAATCTAGCTCAAAATAAGCATCTATTTGGTTTTGTGTTCCATAATGGTTTAAAGCGACATCGTTATCGCCAGAATAGATACTTTCGTTATTAATATTTATATTATTAGCGGAATAGTTGAAACTACAACCAGTGCCATAAGCGTCTTGTGTCACCGATGACGAGATGCTTGAACCCAACCCAGATATACTTATATATTTATCGTTAGGAGAACCTGTGAATACCGTATCGGCGTTATTGATAACTTGGCTCAACAGTGTGTAACCAAAATTATCACTAACTGCATTTTGCAATTCTCTTTCAATATAAACTAACTGTCCCCCCGTCGTTCCAATATAAGCAGCACCATTTACCCCAATACCCGATGGGGTATCTTCGTCTGGCCATACTTGAAGCGAATAGCCAGGACTTGCTGCTACCCCTATCCCGACCTGGTCTTTAAATTCAGAAATTCCATAAACTGTTAAATCTCCACCTAAATCAGTATCAGTATTAACTATCAAATTACCATTAAGTTCAGTATCCGTATCAACATATAAATTACCTCCCGCACTGATATCACCAGTAACGTCCAGGTTTCCATCAAGGTATTCGTTGCTTGTAATATGAAGATTATCTGCGGTTGTTAATCCTGTACCAGCATCAACTGAAAACACATCACCTAAAGCCAAAGTTAAAGTTGGTGGAGTAGTATAAGTTGCAACTATTGCTTTGCTGTCTGGGTTAGCCCAAGTGTAATCAGCATTTCCATTAGCAGTCCACACACTCTCAGCATAATAATCTATTGTCGGGGTAATCCCTACTTGACTGTTAAACCAAGTGTCTACATAATCATCGTCATTAGTTCCAGGCGATGGATTTGTTCCACCTACGAAGTCAGAGTTTTTAAAATAAAATGTCGAGTAAATATGTATCCCTATAAAAATATTAGTAAGAGCTACACCTAAATCGTCTACGCCATTAGCTCCAGAGGGGACTGGTTCATCAGCTTGGCTTACTCCAACAATATTAAATGTAGTTTTATCAACAAGAACAATCGCACCATCATTAGCACCTGATAGAAAGTTATAATCATAATCCGTCCCCCCATGGACTAAGGGAGCAGAAGTCATTGAGAATTGATTGCTTTGAATTATTAAATCATCGATGATAGTAATTGGTTTATAAAAAGTCCTCTCGCCAGTCTTCTCGACAAGTATGTTAGTTTGTGACCCGTTAATTGGGTCATAATGCCACTCTCTTAGCTTCCCATCTGTATCAGCAATTAATTTCCAAATATTACTTAAAAGGAAATTGCTTTCGGACCCTTGATACATAACGAGTTGGGCTTCTTTTGTATCATCTAAGACAGCAGCGATCACAGCAGAAGTCCCGGAGTCGCTAAAAGTAACTAGCCCTGCATTATCTCCTGTTTTTGGTGTTCTCCACGCCCATCCTTTAGTTGAGGAATTTGCAAAAGATTCAGAATAATATAGATAAGGTCTGTCAGACCCAGTCTCGATATTCTCAACGGTAACCATCGTTTGGTCAGAAGCTGTTCCGTTACCAAGGGTCAAACCCAAAGCCGTTAGGGATTTATAAGTTGATTCACTATCAACTAATCGAAGATCTGTACTTAGAGTAACAAAAGGATCGGCTGATGTATCTAAAGAAAACTCAGCAGCGGTCAGGGTGTGGCTGGTGGTATTAATATTAATCAAAGAAAGGGTATTTTCCTCATCATCAATATTTGTTGCGGCAAGCCCTCCATGGATAAGTAAAGGAGATGTCCCAAGGGTTGAGTTAGTATTAGGGGTAATTGTTGGAAAATTAAGAGTCCCCAGCCCAAACCCGGAAAGGTCTACTTCACTGTTCTCAAATTTAATATATTCAGTTCCGTTAGTAACTTCAGAATCAAAGCCTATAGAGATGCTGTCCCCAGAAGTGGTTGGAGATAATACTGTCCCCGTTCTGTCCCACAGATTTCCAGCACTTTCTAATTCAACCCAATCTCCGTTAGTGACTCCTCCTTGAAGTTGATAATTTTTTGAAGTATCAAGAACATAGACAGTCATTCCCTCAAAACGTTTAATTGCGGAAATAGCGTCCCTAGTAGTCGTTGTGGAAGCGACCATGCTTTCTTCAATCGGGAGTCCAGCATTCAATTTGAATTGTGAGCTTAAGGTTATTGCCATTTTATTGTTTGTAAGTTATCGAAAAAGAAGTTTGGGAAGTCAGATTATTAAATTCGTAAACCCTATAATCTTGGGGGGTCCCATCGAGACCAGTAATAGATTTCGTGCTGACAGTATAGTCTGAAATGATCTCAAAACTATTAGGGTCTAAAATTGAAGTAAGGGCAGGGTAGGCCAGTGGGTAAGCAAAATAATAAACCTGAGAGGAAGGTGAAGTGGTTACCGTTTTATTCCCTGAAGAAGATACAGATTTTGTCAGCCCTGCAATTTGGGAGCCAGTTAATCCTTGAGCTCCCACTCCCCAATAATAAGGATAAACGAAGGTAAAGGTTTTGCTATTGGAGGTTATTTCGGTCGTTCCATCTCCGACATGAGCGGTATAGGTTGTTGTTGTGGCTAGGGTGGTGGGGTCGGTATAATCTTCAGACCCCCCTCCAGGAATAGGGTTGGCCTCAGTCTCAATAAGGGAGGCTCCTCGATAATAGGTGACTAAGGTAATATCATCAGTGTGTTTTACTGTTACTGCAGTTAACTCGACACTGGCTGAGGTATCTCCAAATTCTCTCGTCCCAGTGGAAGGGGAAGTACTAAGGGTTATCCCAGGGGAAACATATGGGTAAAGCATGTAGTCAAGGACCTCCTGGGTGGTAATTTTTGTGGTTCCCAAATCTGTTCCTGCAGTCAAACCTCCGACAGTCGAAAGGGTTTCTCCACTGGGGAGGTAGTCAGAATTTCCTACGAGTCCTTCAAGGTAGGTAAAGTTGTCGTTAATATCCTCCCTTGAGTCCTTCGGCAAATCGTCTTCGTTTATTGTAATTAGTGCCATATTTTAAAATTATTTCCTTACCCCTCAACATTTTATAAAGCTTTAGAGATTTTGATCGCGCTCCATGTTGAGGGGAATCGGTGTTTGTAACTTAAAAGTTAAAACCGCTGATTGTTATTGAAGGTCAGATCTCTTTCTCGAGCTGGCGATGCCTAGCCAACGCCAGCATTGCTTCGTGAAAAATCCGCGGCCGCATAAATGCCGAGGGGTAAATAAACAATTTCTTCACAATGAGCACATTCTCATAATACCATAAGTCCTAATAGATTTGAGGGGGAGACTGACTTATCCCCAACTAGGTACTTGCCAAGTAATGAGGATGGGAGTATAATAGCCGTATGACTAATAAAAATCATGTTTGGGTTATCACGGATACTCACTTTTTTCATAAAAAGATGGAGGAATACTGCGGAAGGCCGGAAGATTTTGGGGGGAGAATTCTGGTTGAGCTGGCAAGTTGTCTGAAGCGGGGGGATATCTTAATCCACTTAGGAGATATCAGTATGGGCCATGACGAGGATGCTCATAATTCACTAAATTTGATTATCCCAGGAGGAGTAACGAGGATTCTGGTAAGGGGCAATCACGATAAAAAGAGTAATAAGTGGTATCTCGAACAGGGGTGGGACTTTGTCTGCGAATCGTTTACTGATACCTATTTTGGAAAAAAAGTCTTATTTTCTCATACTCCAGCCCCAATCGGGGACTATGATATCAATTTCCACGGGCACTTCCACAATAGTCCTAGTTCAAGATGGGAGCCTGAATATGTTAAGAACTTAAGTAAGGGGAAGCATAAATTGTTAGTTTTAGAGGATCATTATTATAAGCCATGGAATCTCCAAGAGATTCTTAAAAATATAACCACGAAATATGTCAAAATTAGAAAAAACTGAGAGTCACTATTCTGCTCAAATGGAAGTTTCTGAGTATGATTTTTTGGAGGTAATTATGAGTGAGGATCCGATTGATAGGGGTCGAATTAAAATTAAATTCCTTGATGGGAGGTGGAGGACTCAAGAGGAGACCATCACAATGTTTGAGGAAGTGATTAAACTAATAAAAGGGCTAAAAGTCTCAAAGTAAAAATGAAAACGATAAATAGAAATGAGTTGTTAGCCAAATATCTTTTGAAGCATAAGAATCTTCGGGTCTGGCAGAATATCAGAAACTGGGCGGGGGAGAGTTTTATTTATGCCAGTAATCTTGCCCGAGATCAAATTGAGCTACCCCCAGAGGCAAGTGCTTATTTATCAGACACTTTTTACTGGGAATAAGGATTATGGCAAATTTTTGTGAAAATAATTTAAGGGTTAGCGGAGATGTCAAAGAACTTAAGGACTTTGTCAAGAAGGTTGGGAAGAAATTTGACTTCAATAAGGTTGTTCCAATGCCGAAAAAATACGAGAAGGGCGAGAAATGGTGGGGGTGGAGAATCTCTCATTGGGGTTGCAAGTGGACTCCTTATACTGAAAGTATCAACGTCGAGTTAGATAACCTTTCTGATGGATCAATTTTTGCCAGTTTTGATACCCCCTGGTCACCACCAGTTGAATTTATCAAGACGGCAAGCAAGAAGTATAAAAATCTTAGTTTCCTCCTTCGCTACGAAGAACCTGGGATGGGATTTACTGGAATAGCTTTAGCGAAAAAAGGAAAGGTCAAAGATTATTGTTTAAGTTATTAATATGGAACAAATTATCAAAACAAAGTTTGACGTGGGGGATAAAGTCTGGGTTATTAATGATCTTTTGAATTACCCTAGAACAAAATTATTCGTCCCGAGATCATGGCATATTTCGGAAGTTATTTGGATTAAAGATAAAAAGAATCCTCAGGGGTATTACTATTACCATCTTTCAGTTAGTAGAGGAAAGGGTAGCGGGATGCCCGTTTCTGATTCTCCTCTTGTCTTGTATGGGGATTATATTCTTCCACTTGTTTATGCGACAAAGGAAGAGGCAGAGGAGGCGATCAAAAATAGAAAAGTAACAATCTCAAAGGCAGATATAGCAAAAAAGTTTAAAATCCAATTAGCAGAATTAGTTATTATCTAATATGGCAAACATCGATCTAACACCAATTCTTATCGAGAAATATGGGAAAAAGACTCATAAACCAGGACGGTACAACGCTTCCGAGCTTTATTCCTTGATTCATGGCCACTGGTTAAAACCTGAAGATTATCTTCATACGGGGTATAATGATGTCCCCTCGATTTTAAGAATGTGGATGGGGATAGGTGGGCATGAACAGATTCAATCACTCTTCCCTGCCGAAGAGTGTGAGATTAAGAAAGAGTGGCAGGTGGGGGATATGACTCTGGTTGGTAAGTGTGATAGATTGCTCCCCGGTGAAGTTTGGGAGATAAAGACCTCGGCCAAAGAAATGGATAAAGCCAAACCATGGGCTGAACACCAAGCGAAATTATACTGTACAATGTTTGAGAGGCCTCAAGCGAGGGTCTTGCAACCAATTGTAACAGAGGGCAAGGTTGTCCTAAAAGAGTTGGCTGTAGTGTATCGAGATGATAAATGGTTCGAAGGGGAATTAAAAAAACTAGCCATTTTCCATCGGAAGGTGCTACAATGTAGTTAACAAGTCGTTAGTGGTCGATATAATGAAAAAAATTAAAAGTTTAATTTGATAATTAATTATGGAAGGAGATATTAGAGACGGGGAAGTTGTCGATGGTGAAAAGGGAGAAGAAAAGAAGTTAAAGGAAACTTTAGCTGAAAAATATAAAAGAGTCGGTTTAACAATAGAGAATTTACTTAAGGCTGAAGGCCTCCAGATGGATGTGATCCACCAGGTGTTCTTTCGCCCTATCCAGCCTGAAAAGACCCCTATTATCGACGCGTCGGCAGTGTCCGAGGTCCCAGAAAAAAGGGGGGAGGCTTAACTTATCCACAACTTTTTACTTGCCAAGTGAAAAGAATGGGTGTATAATAGGCGTATGAATGAAATAATAGGAAGAGAGGTATCAAATGATCGTGGGTCGATAATGGTTAGTTGGAACAAACCCTTGTTCCGGAAACTATCTAAGGCCTATATCAAGGCGACAGAAGCTGGGGAAGAGTCATTCACTATGGATGACTTGGCTTTTGATACAAAATATGCCGGGTACCTCCTTCTCTATTTGGCAGATAAATTAGGAGTTAAAAATAAAAAAAATGGCAAATAAATTGACGTCCTTAGGGGAGCTCGCCCTTGAGCTAAAAATTAATAAGAGTCAACTATTATATTATCATAAGTTGGGGCTTATTAATCCGATTGAGACAGTTGGGAGGATGAATCTTTTTGATCGTCAAGAGACAATTGGAGTGATTAAAAAAATCCAAAAGTTGCAATCAGCTTCAAAAAGTTTGAGCGAGATAATGGATCTTCTTTAGGATTTAAAAATGAAAAAAATATTAGCGCAAAATTTGGGTTATCATCATTTTGCTTTTTACTTCGACTACGAAGAGACAATCGTTGAATTCTGTCGGTGGATAAAAGCAACATATGGATATCAAAACTTCACCTTCTACGGCTTTAATGGAACTAAAGCCTGGATTTTTAGTGATCCTCAAATTTTAGCAGCGATTAAAAATAATTATCCTGATACTGAGTTAGACTTAGTGTCTGACGATGCTTATCGAAAAGCCCTCGTTAAGATGGGGGAAGACGAGAGGATTGAAACTAGGGCTATAGAATTGAAATCGGCGACTGATTCTGATATTAAAATACCTAATCTGAAGTTACCTCTTTACCCTTATCAAAAGGTGGGGGTAGAATTTTTTATTAATAACCAAGGAAGGGCTATCTTGGCTGATCAGATGGGGACGGGCAAGACTGCGACGTCCTTAGCTTATATCGTTTATAAAGGAAGTCGAAGATCTTTAGTTATTTGTCCCGCCTCAGTTAAGTTTGCATGGAAAGATGAAGTCGAGAAATGGACGACTTTAAGGTGCCGTGTGGTTCAGAGCAGTGATGACAAAGAGGTCTTTAAGGAGAGGGCAGATATTTTTATTATAAATTATGACATCGTCCGAAAATTTAAAGATTCTATCCTTAGTCGGCAGTGGGAGGTTTTAATCTGCGATGAGTTTCACATGATTAAGAATAGTCAGGCTCAAAGGACAAAATCAGTAAAGGAAATTGCCAAGGGTATTGAATCTTGTCTCCTCTTGAGCGGAACCCCACTACTTAATAAGCCTGTTGAATTATTCAATGGCCTTAATTTGATGGATCCTCGAACGTGGAATAATTACAGTACTTATGTTTATCGTTATTGTGGGGCAAAAAGAACGAGGTATGGTTTAGAAGTAAAGGGGGCCACAAATATTGAAGAGCTCCAGCAACGGATCCAAAAATACTTTTTAAGAAGAACAAAAGAGCAGGTCTTAAAAGATCTCCCCCCGAAGAGATTCATTAGTATTCCAGTGGAACTTGAACCATCCATCGCTAAAGAGTATTCCATTCTAGAGGCTTCGTTAAGGCAATATCTTCTTCAGGTTAAAAAGAAGAAAGGGGTAGATGTTGAGAAGACCTTAGGGAGTGAGCACTTAGTTAAGCTTGGACACATGAGGCAGTTAACGACGAGGGGAAAACTAGCAACAGCTGAGGAATTGATCAAAAACATTGTGGATAGCGGAGAGAAAGTGGTGGTGTTCTCAAACTATCATGAGCCTTTAGTGGAGTTAAATAGGAAGTTTTTTTCGAGCTCTGTTCTCCTTACTGGTCAAACAAAAGTAGAAGATCGAAGAGAGATGGTGGAAGAATTTCAGCAGAATAAGAATATAAGAATTTTCTTCGGTGGAATAAAAAGTGCGGGGGTTGGTATTACTCTAACATCGGGAACGGTAGTAGTGTTTATAGATTATAGTTGGGTACCAGCAGACCACAGCCAAGCGATCGATCGCATCCATCGCATCGGTCAAACAGCTGAGGCCGTGACAATCTATCAACTCTTTGCTCGTCATACAATAGATGAAATGATGAAGAAACTTCTTGAGAAAAAACAAGTTATTTTTGATCGATTAATTGAGGGGAGAGACGGAGAAGCTCTTGAAGGGGATGTAGTGAGTGATTTGCTAGCAATGGTAAAAGCTGAAGAATTTGAATTTACTGTTGATAGTAAAGGGCGAAAAAAGTTATCCACAGTATGAACTTGCCAAGTAGATAAAATGGGAGTATAATAGAAGAAGATAAAAAGAGGTTAAGGTCGAACCCTCTTGGAGAATAAAGATATTAGTTATGGAAAAATGCGATAAGTGTAAGAAGAAGGTTAATCTTTACCGTTTTACTTGGAGGTACAATGATAAAGAAAGAACCTACTTAAAGTCAAAGAGATTCATTATCCATACAGGGTATAAATATCTTTGCAAGAAGTGTTTACTAGAAATTATTAATTAGATTAAATAAATAGATATATGGACAATCGTAGTGCAAAAACGTTTTTATGGACAGTCGGGGTGATTATCGCCATAATTTTAGTTATCATTCTACTTCCTTTTAAAATTATTGGAGCAGGTGAGAGAGGGGTAGTCCTTCGGTTTGGAGCGGTCAATAGGATCATGCCTCCGGGGTTGAGTTTTAAACTCCCTTTGATGGAGAGAGTTGCTGTCATTGACATAAAAACTCAAAAGGAACAAGTGGAAGCAAATGCCGCCTCAAAAGATCTTCAGAGTGTTAGTGCGGTTATTGCTGTTAACTATAATGTAATGCCAGATAAGGTTGATTCCTTGTGGAAGAATATTGGCTCTGATTATAAAGTTAGAGTTATTGATCCTGCCATCCAAGAAGCCGTCAAGGCCGCGACAGCAAACTATACTGCCGAAGAGTTGATTACTAAAAGGCCCCTAGTTAGTGAGGGGATAAAAACGAATCTTTCCGAAAGACTCCGACCTGATTTCATTATGGTCACAGAGCTGTCAATCGTGAATTTTGATTTTTCTGAGTCCTTTAATTCTGCTATTGAGAGTAAAGTGACAGCTGAGCAAAATGCGTTAGGGGCTAAGAATAAATTGGCCCAAGTTAAGTTTGAGGCTGAACAACGCATTGCTACCGCTCAAGCAGAGGCTGAGGCTATTAAGTTAATGTCAGAGGCGGCGAACAATGAGAAGTATGTGTCTTTAAAGAAGGTCGAAGTTCAGTTAGAGATGGCTAAGAAGTGGAATGGGGCGTTGCCTGTTAATCTTTACGGATCTTCTCCTATTCCATTCATTGACATTGCTAAGTAATTATTAGTTAAGCTAAATATATTATTATGAAGTTAAGATATTATGCCGGTAAGTTGACCGGAATTGCCGAGACCTTAGAGGATATGAAACTCCTGATGGAGGTTTCAAAGGGAAAGGTTGTTAGTGACCATGCCCCTCGTGGTAAAAAGGACCCTACTCCTTCCCGCCAATTAAAAAAGAAGGGAAAGGGTTCCAGACCAGGAAGTAGTGCATGGGTGTCGTGCTCTGTTTGTGGCAGGATTTTTAGGGGGTACAAGACTCTAAATAACCATCTCCGTATTGCCCATGGCATTACGAAGGAGGTTATTGCTCCCTCAAAATTAAAAAGAATCGCATCAAAGCCAGATCTTCCATGTCCTATCTGTGGGAAAGTCAAGAAGGGGTATCATGCTTTGGCCAACCACCTCCGAATGGTACATGGTCTTCAAAAGAAAGATCTGCACAAGAAGGGGATCTACCTTGGAAGGGGTTATGGAGACAAGCGATATACAGGAAAGGTTATAACCAACTACCTTGATGACAATTCTGCTGAGGCCGAGGAAAAATTGGCTGAAGAGCGAAAAGGTTGGATAGAAGTATAGTTATGGTTAAGAAGTCCAAAAAAGTTGACGAACAACCTCGCTCCATTACCTTTACGGTAGTGGACGAGGAAAATCGTCCGGTCGAAATGATTAGAGTAAGTAGTGATGGATTCTTCTTTAAAGGGGAGAAAGTTGAGGATAAAGAGAAAATTTATGACAGGATGTGCCAGTGGTTAGCGGTCGCTGAAGAGATTTCAAATCTTGAGCTAAAGCGAAATCAACTATTGGCTGCCAGTCTTAAAGACATCATGGCTAAGTATCCTGAGTATGCCCCTAAAGATGACCCGATCGTTAGTTAGAAAATAAAGATGAAAGCAAAAACAATAATGGGATGGGTTGGTGTTGGGAGTTTTATTCTTTTGGTAACCTTTTCTGTTTGGAGAAGCCAACAAGCGCCGGTTATCCAAATAAAAGAAGAAAGTAAGGTTCCGATAGAGAGAGAAGCAGCGGATATCAAATCCATCCCAGTTATTGGTTCTGATTGGTCTGACAGGTTCCTTATCGGTAATAACCATTATCGAGACATGGATCATAAAGTCCCATTAATTAGGTCCTCAATCTTGGATGATTCTGCCCAAAAAAAGGCTATAATTATAGCCAAATCTAACACTTTTGCACACGTTGTCCCTGGGATGAGACTATTTTCTGATACAATGGGGGAGTCCGGGATCCTTGACCGAAGAGGCCAAACAGTGGGAGAAAATCTTATTTGTGGGTGGGCTTGGCAAGAGCCGGAAGAGTTAATGAAGATTCTTTATGAGTCTCCTGAACACAAAGAAAATATTGTGTTTGATAGATATCGATATGTTGGTTTTGGGTATAGCCTAATGACTGTTGAGGGATGGCCTTGTGTCGTTGTCGTGACCCATTACGCGGTAGTACTTTGACAATAAAAGAGGGGGCGATTCGGCCCCCTTCTTCCCGAGTTTAAAAAAGGTATTGTGGCGGGACTTTAAGTTCTCGGTTATCCATACAGCCTAATCATCATTAACCACATAATGTGATGGTCTCGGGAATAAGGGGACTAAAAGTTAACAATCCCCCCCCTGGCTTTCTTTTCTCAGGGAGTATTAGGCTATTAGAAAGGGACGTTCTGGTTCTACCCCTAGCAGGTAATCGACTGGGGCTATCCGGATTATAATGGTTCTGCTCCTTGTGATAAGCAAATCAGGGTTTGCTTAAAAATGGTCGAATTAGTTATTATTACTAATCAAACTATTAAATTGATATTTATGAAGTCGTCTGTTAAGAATTGGATCATAGGGCTAGTGGTTGTTATTATGGTCCTCCTTTGTTTAGTTGTTATTGTTCGGAGAAAAACTGTTTCTTCTTTGATTATCGAAGAAGCGGCCCCAGAAGAAATTGTTTCAGGGTCGTTAGATACAGTGGAAGTTCCGGAAGTAGCCTCGACAACAATTGAAAAAGAGAGTTAGGAGCTCTCGGCAATTCAGTCCGTTAACTGATAACTTATGGCTTATAAACATTTTGCGATTGCGATGGTTTTCATTTTGCTGACCATCCCGACAATCGCTTGGGGTCGCAGTATACTGGAACCTTGTGATTTAGAGAGTGTTGAGGGCAATATTTGCTTAATCACTCGTGAAGCTGAAAAACAAGGTGTGGATGTGGAGACAGCACTGGCGATAGCAAAATGTGAGAGTGGTATTAGGCACTACGATGAAAAAAAGGGGGGAGTCCTCAAGGGGATAGAAAATCCTCTTGATACTGGAATTTTCCAAGTAAACCTTTATTATCATGGTGCAACAGCGAAGAAACTGGGATATGATCTTTATGACAAACAGGACAATATCACTTACGCAATTAAGGAAGTAATGGCAAAAGATGGATTTTCTCCGTGGTATTGTTGGTCAGGCTAGGGCCAATAGCTCTCTAAGAGGCTCCCTGGAGGCCGTAGAAGGCGCGTAGCGCGATATTGGCGATAGACTTAGGGGTTTAGCTGGCTCTGCCCAAATAGCCTTAGCAAGAGGTCGAAAAACCTATTATTAGTTTAATTTAAAACAAACTCATGGAAAACGAAGAAAAAGTAATCCCCGAGATCATTCCTGAAGAGGTTACTCCTGAGGTGTCTTCAGAAGATTCTGTTGATACTGAAGAAGAGATTCTTGACGAAGTTGATGATGTCATGGCTGTTCCCTTTGATGGCGAAACTGAAGAAGAGGCCGAAAAAAGGATGGCTGATATCAAGGAAATGGAATCTGAGGGGGCAGAGTTTGCTGGTTAAATATATGTTCGAGGATATTAGGCCTCATGGTAATCGGCTATTAGCTAAGATTATAACTGAGGAAACAACGTCAAAGTCTGGGTTAATCCAGACGGCTAATTCAAATAATAAGTGGGCAACAGTGCTTGCTGTTGATGAAGAAGCAGAAACGGCAATAGAAAAAGGGGATTTAGTTTTCTTTTCTCTATTTCAGTCTGTTGAAGTTGATCCTCAGGACGTTACCTTAATCTTAGTAAAACTGGATGACGTCTTAGCTTATAAGAAGTCAGTGACTGACGACTTAAAGGAAGATGTCAGCGTTCTAGGTTAGATACATCAGAGTCGGTGATTTTGGGTCTGGAGGAGGTCGAATCCCTCCGGTTACACCCCCAGCTTCACCACTCTATTGCGGGGTAGGGTAGTGGTTCACCCACAAGGCTCATATCCTTGAGACACCGGTTCGAATCCGGTCCCCGCTACAATGAAATATGCAGTCATCACAATGGTTCATAATGGGGGATGGTATGTTCCTATCTGGCTTAAGTACTATCGTCAATTTTTTGCAGATGAAGATATTTATATTATCAATCATGGCAGTACTGACGGCTCAATAACTGATGAGATAAGAAAAAGACACAAAGTCTCCGATCTTCCTTTTAGTGGGGTGATTAGTTTTGATTTTTTGGTAGCTAATGTCTCAATGCTCCACGCTAAATTGGAGGGACTTTATGATTATATTGTGATTGCTGATATCGATGAGTTGATTGTGGCTGACCCTAAATACTTTAAAGATTTGAGAGAGTATCTTGACCAATCAACATTAAGCCACATTTCTGTGGGGACAAGGTCTCTTATTCAAGAACCGGAGGAGAAGGAATTAGATTTATCTAAACCTATTCTCCCTCAAAGAAAAGTTTGGTTTTCCGAACCTGATTACGAAAAGCCTTGTATCAACAAAGTGACTCCAATTTGGACAGTAGGATTCCATTATCTTTGTACAGAGCCAGGGACAATCGTCGACGGTATGCCTTCCTACAAGATTGTTCCGAAGGTTTATGATGATAGGGTTCTGCTGATACATCTTAATCGAATGGATGTTAACCTTTCTCGAAAGAACCACAAGAATTACCAGAAGGATAGCTTACCAGAGAAAGGGCCTCAATGGAGTAAATTCCTTCCCGAAGACGACTTTGATTTTTGGTATTATGGGACTGTATACAAAAAAGAGGTGATTCCCAAGAGGTTTAAACATATTTTTTAACACAAAAAGCCCCGAGAGGGGGCCTTTTGTGAACCAATGAGTAAATCACTGCCGAAGTGACATCTTGATACTACCATAAGTCCCCATTTTTGTATAGAATTTAGAGATTAATAGTCATAAATTATAAATTTTTATGAAGATTCCTTATAAAATAGAGATTTATTCGGCTCCTTTTTGTCATTATTGCCATAGTGCTAAAGATTTTTTAACAGAAAAAGGATATAAATTTACTGATTTTAACGTTTTGGACGATATTGATAAGCGAAAAGAGATGCAAGATCTGTCGGGGCAATTATCAATTCCTGTCATTGTTCTAAAAAATGGGAAAAAATCAGTTAAGGTTTTGACTGGTTTTGATAAAAAAGTCTTGGGTGAGGCGCTGGAATCCTAATTTGGCAATTTACAGAGGTGCTAGTGTAATTAAAAAGCTCTATCAGGTGGTGATTTGGAAGTAGAAGGCTTCGTCATTTTTGGCGGGGCCTTTCTGTTTTTGACAATTCACTTAGTTCTTGAAGAAGGCGTATTATTCCTAGCACAAAAAAAGCCCCATCGTTGGAAACGACAGGGCTTAATTTGGCTATTTGGCTTTCTTCACTTTCTTAGCTTTCTTGGCAGGTTTTTTGGCTTCCCTTTTTGCTTTGTTTGCGCTCTTGGGCATTATGGCTATTCTAAAGTTTTAGCAACTTCGACTGCGGCTGCTTTGGTTACTTCTTTGATGAGCTTATTGGTCTCGGCTTCTAGATCTTCTCGGCTGACCAAGATTTTTCCTTCAGTTATGTCAGTAATTCGAAGATTGACCTTTTCAACCTCTTTAGTTAGATCAATTACTTTTTCTGAAAGACCTGCGATTGCTTCGCCTAAGAGCACTTTGTACTCATTTAGGTCTTTGGACTTATCTTCAAATTCAGGATCGGCTTCATCTAGTTTGGAGAGTTTGTAGTCACAGATAGCAACATCTTTTTCTTTCTCAAGGATAAATTTCTTAGTGTTATCAATACTAACATTGAGGTCTAAAAGTTCGGTGCGAACACTATTGATCATAAGCATTCGAAGATAATCACGAGAGATATCGCGGAGGCTGTTGATAATAGCGGTGTAAGACTTAGTGTTTGGTTGCATTAGATTTATTTAGTTAACGATTTTTGTAATAATAACCAACAAATGGGCCTTGATGGCTTCTTTGCTTAGGGACGAATTCTTGGCACTGGCTTCTTTCTTTCTTAAGATGGTATTGACTATTCTACCGACTTGATTGGTTGTCAAGTTTTCGTTTATCAATTCTTTTTCTGGACTATCGAGATTGACCATATGCATGGTCCAATTATTTTTTTCTAATTGTTCACAAGCCAGACTATATTTCGTATGGGGAATATTTACTATTACTAAATTGTCTGGTTGGTCTCGATAGATAATTTCACAATTTGTTGGCAATCGGATGGGAATGCTCATTGATGCTTAAGTTCTTGGCTAATAATTTCGACCAATTTATCTTCCATTTGGTAATAGATGTTACCATTGAGGCCCTTAGATGGCCTGAATATTGGCTCTATGGCTTCTTCTATTAATCTGATGGCTAGTTTTCGATACGGGTGTTCGGCATCGTTAAGAGATATCTTGGCCTTCATCTTGTTTGAGCATATGTCCATCCCATTTTAGCTTTTCAAAGCTTTTGGGGAAGCAGGTTTTGAAGAGCCAAATAGACCAACGGCAAGCTTCTAGCTCGCTGGAGCCGAAGAAATGATGACCAAGTTCATGGAGGGTAGAGAGAATTGATGGATGGTCTCCATCTAATTCTATAATTGAGAGTTTGTCTTCACTCTCATTATCGATGTAGCAATACCTATCACTTACTTGGGGCTGTATTCCGGTGGCTAGGGTGTGGATAAGGAGTAAAAGCCTGGTAATTTTGATGGGGTCTTTTTTCCATCCTTTATAATGAGCTTTTTTCCATTCTTTAACCCTGGCGATTAGTTCTGGAGGAAAATTAGGGCTTGGCAATTTCATTATTTCTTCTTTGGTTGGGTACATTTGCTATTTTATTAAGGCTACTAATAATCGACCTTTTATTTTTACCATTCATCCCCATATCTTCCATATCCATAGGGCTCATGGTTGTCAGGATGCCCATAAGGGGCTTGATATGGGTCTTGTTCTGAAGAAGCTAGCTTTTCGGCAAATTCATTATCTAGTTCTTCATTTTCTGTTGGCTTTTTATCTTTTTCTATTTCATTAACTTCTTTTGCATATTCGTATTCATTTTGGAAGAAGCAGGCTTTTTTCATCAATTCTTCAATTTGGTGGGTGATAGCAGGAATGTCTTCTGTGTCTGTAGGGTATACATCAAGATAATTAAAGAAGTCATCAACAATTCCTTCCATTTCTTCTTTGAGTTCTCCTAATTTTGTTAGGAATTCATCATCGATGGTTGGCTCGTCTTCTGGGGGAATATCAATTTTTTCGGGGTCTTTTTCTTCAGTCTTTATCAATGTTCCTTGACCTTGGAATCCAATTGGCGTTTTTTCGGTGGTAACGTATGTTCTTTTGACTGGGTCCCAAACATGGAGTGTATTTGAGGTTGATTCGTTTCCTGAAAAATATGAAGTTGCTAGAGTTTGCCTTTCTTGGAGTAGTCCTAATGGGACATTTGTTAACTTCATTTCTCCCTTAGGTTCGAAGGAATATAATCTTTTTTCTTTGATATTATCTCCTTCTCCCTCTGATGATAGTTTAATGAAGCCTCTGCTTTTTGCCATATGGAGTGGGCTAGAATTCCTTGCAAAATATACTCGATGGATTTTTTGAGTTGTCTTATTTATCTGGAGAGCAATGAAAGCGGCTGATCCTTGGACTTTTCCTTCTTTGTCTCTGTTTCCTTCAAGATAGAGAGCTAATTCAATGGCTAATGTTTCAGAGTCATTGTATTTTTCAAAGATTGTCTTTGGATTATAAGTGCTTTCAATACTGTATTTTGTTCGGTAATTGAGTCCCATCTTCTCATGACGTTCTTTTAATTCATCATCATTACTGATTATTCCGTTATGGATGACTAAATAATCGAACTTTAATGATTTATCACTAACAAAAAGTGGGTGGGTTTGATCTAGGTAATTATCAGTGGAAGTAGGCATTCTATGGTGAGCGATCATCATTTGAACTGGTTTCATTTCGATATCCATCAAGAATTTTGCGGGTTCGCAAGCTCTTTTAACTTCATAGGTTAGGCTTGGATTGATGCGAACGACACCAAATCCTTTGCTGCCTCTTTCGTGTTGTTCTTCGTATCGATTGATGATCCAATCATTGACAGGTTTTTTGTTCTTACCTTTTTTGGTATCGAACATGGCTATTAATCCACACATTAGAATTGTACGTTATTGTCTGATAATTGGTTTTCGCTATGGATTATTCGCAATGTCTCCTCAGCATCACTATAGTCTGCTTCATACATTGCTTCTCCTGGGCCAAAAGGATTTTCTCCGAGGATTCTTTCCCCTGATTCTATTCTGGCTTGATCCATTTCTTGAGCGACTTGCCTTGTTGCTTCAGCAGCTCTTCGGGCAGGATTGGAATCTTTATCGATGTGAAGATTTAATTCTTTTTGGTGAAGAACTTCTGTAATTTCTCCTGGAGTTCTTTTTCCGTCAATTTCGATATATTCAGGAAGATTTTTATGACTAATTTCAACTGGCTTTAAACCTTTTTCAATACTGTGGACTAGTTTTAAGAATGGTTTAAAGTTTAATTCTTGTCGATCTTCGTAAGGAATTCCAATCATAACAATAGGGATTTGCGTATCTTTGGCTAATTCTCCCGTGCGTAGATTAATCATATTGTTATAATTTTTGAAGGCGGAACGATAGCGAGATTGCATCTTAATCAGAATTTCTTTCATGCTTTCAAGATCGTCTTGAGTTTTTAGTCTTTCTTGGCCAGCAAGGAAGTGAAGATTAGCATCAACAGCCATTAAGCTCTTTATTCCTTTTCGTAATCCAAAGAAGAAATATTGGTGATTAAGTTTCCAATTAAAGGCAACGATTCGTTTCGATAATTCTTTGGCGAATGTTTCGACATTGCTATCTCCATTGATAGTAAAGTTCACAAATCCGGAGAGTTCTTCAATATCTAGTTTCTTATTGATTGGAACAATTTTCTTGGCGAGAACTTTTTGAGCATTTGGTAAATTGGATGGCTTTTGGAGTTTCCAGCCTTGCATGATGTTGTAACTAACAGCTTTTTTATCTGCGAGGACTCTTTCTGGATTCAAGATATAATTAATTTCATTCTTGTACATAGGATAGAACTCGAATTTCTTAATATATTTCTTGATTTGTTCAATGATTCCTTTTGACAAGGCTGGATAATCAGCGAGTAGAAGTTCTTGAAGAGCTGATCCTTGTTTTTCTGTCTTAAATATCAGATCATTATATTTTGCGAATGCACGAGGATGATTAATGATCTCATTGTAGACAGTGCCTAAAAAGGCCATTGTTGCCATTGCAATTTTTGGGGTTGTTAGCCATTCGGCGCTGGGGGTACGAAATTCGTAAACAGCTATTCCGTTTTTACTATCTGCTCTGGAATCATTGAGTTTTCCATAGCCTGATTTTAATCGGACGTTTAGATTCATTTTGTTGTCTCCACTCATAAGTGGAAGATAAAATGAGGCTAATCGTTTATGGATCAGATTAACTTTTCCGTTGTTAGTGGAATTGCTTGGAAGTGAGAAGTGAATATGGCCTCCGACTGATCCGTGAAGACTTAATGTTGATAGATCGAAGAGGGAAAGTTGTTTGCTGACAGCTTTGAAGATTTTTCCTATATTATCGACTAGTTCGGCAGGATTTTTGGCATATTTAGGACGGATTTCTCCCGTTTCATTGCAGCCATCCCAACCAAATTCTCCTCCTGGGGTTTCGAATCCCATGCTTCTTGATGGCAATCCTTCGAGGAGGCTAGAAAAAACTTCTTCGGCACTAACACGATTATCTTGTAGTAAGAGATTGAATTCAGGATCAGCTCCGATTGTGAATCCAAAGTCTGGGGTTTTTTTTGGCATTAGTTATTATTAAGTCTAAGTTTGCTTATTAATTGATTAGCTTCTTCTTCTGTGTTGTTTGGAGCCATATATCTAATTATGTCAATAATTTGCCTGTTAGATAAAGGCTTTTTTCGACAAAGGATAGCAAAAAGGAGAGAGGATAATTCTCGGTTATGCCAATTATTGAATCCTTGGCTATTATCTCCCATTCCTGAGACTCTAGCATTGAGATAAAGTAATGCTTCGTGAAGGGCTTGATATGAAGGTCCATCTGGTTTTTTTATACTCCAGACAACTGAATTCTTTTTTATGAATTTGATGAATGCGAGTTGCCCTGATGAATTAAGTTGGTCGTAAGTGATGGTTTCATGTTTTTCCCAATACCTATCCCTCCATTGGCTGTAATCGTTTCTTATTTTAGGAACAAGGGCTTTGACTCCTTTTAAGTTAATTGTGGGGTACGGCATGATTTTTTGAAGTCGTCGACGTTAATAATTGTAGAACAATGTGGACATTCAATTAGCGATTCTGTGTTATTCCAATCATTTTCAATAGATATTATCATTCCGCATTTACATATAATGAGTCCATCTAGGATTTTTGGCATGTTGATTGATTTTCCTTCTCCAATTGTATGAATGTGATCAACATCTTCGGTTTCTTCTGGTTTGGGTTTGGGAGGTGTTGATGGCATTAATTCTTCTTCAATATTTTCAGGATTATCTAATTCTGACCATTCATCACTTATTCTATGTCCACATTCGGGACATTCAAAGTTTGTTTCATCTGTTTCTGTATCATCGGTTTCATAGTCACCATCATCACTTTCGTTTGAATTAGGAACAAAGCGTCCATATTCATGCTGGAATTGAGTGTAGTTAAAATGATCAATAATGGCTGAGCAATATGGGCAGACTTTTTCGATTTTTTCTTCTTGGTCTGTTGGCATTTTTAATATTCTTCTTCTAGTTTTTTTTGATGATGGCGACTTAATTGGAAATGGCTATCCAATTCATCATCTAGGGGGTCCATGAAGCATTCTTCTTCTTCGTTTAAACTTTGACGAAAAGCTGATAATCCTTCTCCCCAATCAGCATCTCTCATTGATTTTATGGAATAGTAAGGATAGCAGTTTTTATAATCTTTAGGGTTTAAGGAGGCTGTTTCGTTATCTAATAATGGTTCGTTACTCATCTGGATCATTATTCTTAATTTGTGGGTTGAGATTAGAGATTAATGATCGACCGCTGATTAGTTTAGCTATTTCTTCATCGGACATCGGAGTGCAGGCGAAGATTTGGGTCAAACGATCAGTTTTAAGGATTATTCCGACTAATTCTTTATTTTCTTCTTTGCGAATGGTGATGCAACCTGAGGTGTTTGTTAGGTATTTATCCATATGATTTATTATGGTAGGACCACTTTTTGTGGTTTATTTTTAATGCCTTTTCCTCTTGGCACGTCAATATTATTTATCAGTCGTCGAACATCGTTGGGGTTTCTTGGAGTTGATGATTTCATTTTTTTCCATGTGAACCCAAGGATATACATTTTTGTTGGTGCCATCTTTTTTCGGTCTGGATAGTCAATATCTGATTCGTAGCTATAGGAGAAGATTGGTTTATATTTGATTCTTAGATTATTTGTTAATTCATTTGATAGCCAACCTGAGATAATGGCGGAGATTAATCCTGGAGGGCAAGGTTTGGGCAAGTAAGCCTCTCTACTCATCATGAGGGTTATATACATAATCCCCTCAGATTGCATAATCTTTGGAAGATTTTGTAATTGTTGACTAACCTTGTTTCCATAGGGATCACAAAAATCTAGGAAGAGGCTATTATATTTGAATTTATTGAGGGGATTCTGGGCCCAATCTTTGAGGCTGGTGAATATTTTACTGGGACTATCTAGAAGGGGTTTAACTTTTGGACTGAAATCAATGGAATCAAGTTCTTCTATGAATTTGAGCCTATCGTTATATCTTCGGAAGTTTCCTTCTCCGTAAAATTCGAGTCCGGTAAGTTTAATATCTCCTCTTAGTTTCTTGTAGGCTAGGAAACCTTCTTTAAGTGGTTTGAATGATGATATCTTTGATTTCCCGAAGTGTACTGTTTCGGGGTTTATTATTAATGCTGGCATAAGATTTTATTTGTCTCTAAATTGTCCTGCTTGGAAGCAGTTTTTATAATGAGAGAACCAGAATGGCTTATCATCTGCTAATTGTTCTGATAAGTAGAAAGGATTTCTGATTCCATTCTTAGTTAAGCCAAATTTGATTGGCTTATGACCACATCTAGCTTCTTGGCAATATGATTGTCGAGTTTCGCATGGTGTTTGGTAGTAGACAAATTTTTTATTCTTGGTTGTTTGGACTCGAATCATGGTGGTTTCTCCTTGAAGCTGTTCTGATGTTTTTAAGATATCTAATTCCATGGGGAAGGCGTGGAAGTGAGTGTCACTGCTTTCCCAAACTATTCTTCCTTTTTTATCTTTTTTTCCTAGATTGAGAAGAATTTCGATGCGATAGCATTGTTGCTCGCCAGTGGTGATTTCGTATTCAGTTTCTGGAGTCATTCGATAACCAGAGATGAAACCAACTGTGCCTATTTTGATTCCTTCATTTAAATCACCTTGTTTTATTTTAGGATGAAGTTTGGGGAATCTATGGCGAGTAAATGTTACCCAAGTTCCAATTGGTAAGAGGTCTTTAGGCATATTTTATTTAGTCGCTAGCGACCCTCAGGATTAGGGCTTAGGATCAGCTATTAAGTCTTGTAATTTCACCGTTTTTTTCTTAAAGTCTTTCTCCATTAGCTTACATTTGTCGATATCGCCAAATAAGCAAGAAGCGTCGCCAATTATATTGGTGATACAACCTTTAAGTTTAGAGACATCCCCCTTTAATTTTGGGTGGATTTCTCCTCGGATATTACTAAGATCTCCAGTGAGATGATCAATAATACCGGTTAAGTTGGTGATATCTCCCCAAGCTTTGGTTGGAGTGTTTAAGATTCGTTTTCCTTTTTTGTAGTAATAACCTAAGGATGCTAACTGGATGAGTTTCTTTCTCATAGGATAACCTAGTAAAAGAGGCTAATAATGGCGACTGGCACCCAGACGAATAAGATAACTAAAGAAGCGCTAATGAAGAACCACGACCAGAAGGGGCGAGTCTTTCTTGTCTTCCAACTATCTTTGAGAATGTAGAGATAGCAAGGCACAAAAATGGCTATCGTAAACAGAGTTAGCCAATGAATGTTGTTAAGATTGATTATCATGGTTAAAGATGACAAAAAGCCCACCGATTAGGTGGGCTTAAGTCTTATTTTTGGCGCTGATAGTAGATTTCAGCGTTAAGGTTTTTAATGCGTTCTGTCTCAGGGGTTTTCTCATTGATTTGTTCACTTTCGTAGAAGTCATCAAGGAGTTCGTAAAGTTGATTAAGCTTTGTAGGGCTAAGCATGTGATTGTTTAATTAAGAGGTGCTAATTGCTGAAGAAGGCTGTTGGCTAAATCTGGGTAATACTGGCGGGTGTAAGCCCATTGTTCTCTTATGAATTGAATACGGTTAATTGATTGATTGATGATGGTAGTGTTATGTTTTTTCTCAAGGAGTTTGAGGTTAGCAAGAGCTCGGTCTTCTAATTCTTTAGGCATGATACTAAAGTTAAATTAATAAGAAGATAAGCAGTCAGGGAGAGACGATTTTATCTTATCGCCTCTAGTCCACCACGTTGGATGGGTTATACCCTTACTCCTTCTTTGATATGAAGAAGCTATTAGTGTGGGGTATTTTCTTAAGAGTTAGCTAGTTCTTAAGGCTATAGCGTCCCCCTGACTGCTTATCTTTAGGTTTTAATGGCCAATGAATTCAAGTTCTTCTCGACAAAAGTAGTCATTAGACATTTCTGGTAAAGAGTTAACCTTGATTTCATAAGGATAACTTAGACCAAAATGAACATTAGTGATTCTGCCAATTCTCCCTAAATAATAAGCCTCAAATCGAGCTTGGCTTTGTGGGGAAATTCCTTCATTTGTAACTAACCTTATGACTTGGACAATGTCTCCTACTTGTAGGGCTGTTGGCTCTATGGCGATTTCTTTTTTAGGGTCGAGGATGGTGAGCATGGTCTAATATGTGCCTGGTTTGAATTTGAAGTAATTAGCAATGCCTTCGATCGAGCGTTCTGGCTTATTGACGATTTCATCATTATTCTTAATGAAGCGGTCATAAGCTCTATACATCCAAAGCCTTGAGGCATTAGGATTATAGATTTTATGGGGTTTATTGAAGGTAAGTGTGGTCATTGGATTGGTTGATTAAATAATAATGGTAAGGTCCTAGTTAATTAGGAACTAGGAACTACCTTCAAGAACAATTAAAGTTTGCAAGAGATTTCATCTTCATCAAGAGGTTCATCATCTCCATTCATTCTATCTGTTAGATAATACCAACTAATAATGTCTTTATCGTTTCCTGATTCTAATAAACCATAACTTGAGATAATTTTCCCTTGGAAGAGTCGAATCATTGATGATTCATTATAAGATTCACGATAAAGAACAATGTCCCCTAATTTATATTTAGGCTGTTCTTCTGGTCTGGAAAGATGTTTATTTAAAAAAGTTTCTTGTCTAACTTCTTCTTTTTGATCGCAACTACGACATAATCCTGACCAGCTTGAGAGGTCTGCAGGTTTTTTACACTCAGGACAGAGTAATTTAGGCATAATATGTGTAATTAACTAATAAAGATAGATGAGCAGTCAACGAGAGGCAATTTATAGCTAAGGTCGTTAAGGCTACAAATAATGAGCTCTTAATCGGTTGAAGCATGATTGGCTCTCTGTGACCACTCACCTATTAATTAAGGAAACTAACAAAAGCCCGCCTACAAAGGCGGGCTAATCATTAGTTCTAAAGGACTAAGCGGTGACTGGCTTAGTATAAACAGGAAAGACGAAATCAAGAGTTCCTGCGTATTCTGTTTCAACTGGGGCAGATACAAATGGTTCAGGAGCGTAATACTTTTCAGCATCTTCCTGACGCATTGATAGTTTCATCAGGCCATCTATGACTCTACCAAAGACTTGTACCCCATTAAAGTCAAAGACTCTGGTATCTTCACCATTGGCATCTTTGAATAGTTTCCAGTGTTTGATGCATTCGTGCTCTTCACCTGGCTTATTAGAGATACAAACTAGTTTAAAATTATCATCATCAATACGGACTCCTTTAATATTAGTGTCAGTATTGCGATTAAAGATTGTGGTTACTTTTAACATAATGATTATTTTGATTGATTAACGATTGATTAATGATTGATGGGATGAGTCCCTCAAGGACGCTAGTTTGGCTTGGAAGCCTTTACGACAACTAGCAACTCGCTTAAGTCAGGATTAACCTGCATAAGAAAATATGGAAAAGTCAGTGAGCTAGTTGGTAGCAGGAAGGTTCTTCATTAGGGATAAGACATGGTCAGCCTTAAGAGCTGTAATTGTTGCCATAGTTTGGTAATAACTCTCTAGGCCACAATAAGATAGATTATCTATTTCTTTAGCTTTCTTAGCTTTATCTATCAATGACCCTAAATCAGCAGTAAGGGTAACCCAAATTGTATCTAAAGCTTCTTTAGTCATGATATTATTATGATTAATGATTAATGCTATAGGCTATAGACTTCTAAGCCCTACGGAGTAGGGCGATAGGCTATAGGGGGAAATATTACGGATAAATCCGTTACTGGACTAGAACCAACTCCTAACAAAGGAATACAATAACAAATTGCTATTGTTGGCTCACTGTCACCTACTATCCCTTATTTACGATAGGATGAACGCTTAAGTCAGGACCAGCCTGCATACTATGGATAAGGCCTAGCTAAGCTAGTTCGACCCCTTACCCTCTACACATATAGTTATATTTGCTACCACGAGGGGAAGGACCTAGCCCCTACCCTATAACAACTATATATATACCCATATAGTAATAAGAAGCCCTTTGTGGGCTATCGGAAGGGGGAGGGGAGTTGTTCGTTTAGGGATGTAGAAAATTTGAAGGTACCATAGGGTAACCATCTCACCCGCTCCCGTGACTACTATTTCCAAATTACCCTTATTATCTCCAATCTACCCCTAGTAACCTATAATCTATTTAGGGTCCCCTATTTCTATGATCAGTAACCCCCTATCCTAAATATAATTTTTTCTTAAGTTATCCACAGCTGGATACTTGCCAAGCTGATAGGATGGGTGTATAATAGGAGCATTATGAATATGGAGAAAGAAGATTTAATTAGGGTGTTAGTTGAGGAGGGGAGGGAGGTTCTTGAGAAAATTGATAACCTCCAGCGGTGTGTCGATATTATTAAAGTGGCCCTTAATGATGAGGGAGATGAAGCTATCTCTATCCTCTCTGACCATCTGGATATGAGGAAGGGGGAATATTATGACATCTCTCAAAAGGAGAATCTTCTCAAAGAAGAGATTCTTAGGGAGGAGGAAGAAGTTAAGAGGAAGATTGAGGAAGAAAAAAGGAGAGAAGAGACTATGGTTAAGCCCTTAGAGGTACCCTCTTATTATGAGGTTTATGAGAAAGGGAGTACATATAAGGCGTTTATTGATAGATCTCTTTCTTATTGTGCTGGGCAGAAATGTAAAAAAAGGATATATTGGGTCAAAAATCCAGAGGGGAAAGCTAAGCCAGTAAGGTTTATTACATGGAAAGAACTAGAAACCCTTGTCCTAATTCCCCCTATAAAGGAAGCCTATATCAGTGAGAGGAAGGCTTTGGGTGCTCCATGGATCTGTCTTGAGCATCATCATGATTGTGTCGATCGTTATAAAAATTTTTCCGCTGAAAAGGCTTTAAGATTAAAATCATGAACACCAAACCAAACACTTACTCGCGATTTAATCCTTTGACTCACTCCTACGAGATGATTCATAGGGAGGAACTCCTTAAGCGGAACCTTAAGATTATTAAACTTAGGGGGGAAGGCTTGACTTATGAGGAGATTGGCAAGCGATTTGGTATAAGCCGAGAGAGGGTGAGGCAAGTAGGGAAGCTTCTTAAACCAGAGTTTTTTACCAACCAGAGGCAAAAATCCCCGAGGAAGATTGTAAAATGCCATTGGTGTGGCAAACCGGTAGATATTAGGCTCTGGGATTGGCAAAGAGACAGGGTGACCGGCAAGAAAAGGCATTATTATTGCAATCAGAAGTGCTCATGGGCAGATAAAAGGATCTATCAGAGTAAGGAGGAGCAGCAGGCGGAGATGATGAGGCGTTATAAGATTCGCTATCGCCAAGACCCTAAAGTAAGGCAAGCCCGGGCGGAAGCTTCAGTTAAATGGATAAAGAAGCTTAAATTAGATCCTGTTAAGTGGGAAGCTTATAGGGAGAAGCAAAGGCTCTGTTCTAGAAAATGGCATCGTATTAATAAATTAAGAAAGAAAAAAAATGAGCAAAATCATATTACGAGGGGACGCCGCTAGATTCGCCCTGAAGAAGGGTATTGATGAAGTGGCGGACTCAGTGAAGATCACTTTGGGTCCAAGGGGGAGGAATGTCGTTCTCCAACGTTATAATGTGCCCTTGATTACGAATGATGGGGTTTCGATTGCTAGAGAGATTGAGGTTAAAGACCCTATCGAGCAATTGGGGGTGGATATTGTAAAGGAGGTAGCCAATAAAGCGAATGATGTGGCCGGAGATGGCACCACGACAGCGATTATACTCACTCAGGCTATCTCAGAGATTGGTTTAGGGCGAACGGCCTTCTTTTGCGATAAGATGGCCGTCAGGAGGGGCTTAGAGGCTTCTAGCGAGCTTGTAGTATCGAGGCTGAAGGAAATGGCCCGCCCAGTTAAGACTTTAGAGGAAGCGGTTCAGGTTGCTTCCATTAGCGCGGAGAGTGAGGAGTTAGGCAAGGTTATTGGAGAAGTGGTGATGGAAGTAGGCAAAGATGGGGCCGTTACCGTGGATGAATCTCCTGCTTCTGGCATTTTTTCAGAGATAGTGACAGGGATGAAGATTGATAAAGGCTATCTCTCCCACTATATGGTAACCGATAATGAGAAAATGGTGGTTGAATATCCTAACGTTGCGGTCTTGGTTACCGACAAGAGGTTGAGTTCAGTTAAAGACATCTTCCCCTTCTTGGATAAAGTTATTAGCGGGGGCCAAAAAGAACTTCTAATTATTGCTGAGGATGTTGAAGGGGAGGCCTTGGCGGGGATGATTGTTAACAAGGTTAGGGGGATTATGAATGTTGTCGCCATCAAAGCGCCGGGTTTTGGAGAACGAAAGAAGGAGATTATGGAGGATATTGCTATTGCGGTGGGGGGCAAAGTTGTTAGTAAGTCTGTCGGGTTGGATCTCGCCACGGTTGAGCCCAATGAAGTCTTAGGACAAATTAGTCGATTAGTCGTGACAAAAGATCAGACGGTTATGATTCGGGGGAGCCTTAGTGACGATGGGGCCGTCCAAGAAAGGATTGCCTCCATTAAGAAGGACATGGAGTCGGTTGAATCCAAGCATGATAAGGAACAAATGAAATCTCGGATTGCCATGCTCAATGGGGTTGTCGCCGTGATTAGGGTAGGGGCAAACACTGAAGCCGAGGCCAAATATCTAAAACTGAAGGTTGAGGATGCTGTTAATGCTACTCAAGCAGCAATCGACGAGGGTATTGTTACTGGGGGAGGGAGTGCTTTAGTTAAGGTCTGGGAATGGTTAAGGGTTAATCGTCCGGGAGATTTAAACTCGGTTGAGTTTCAGTCAGGGGTAGATATCCTCTTGGAGTCTCTACTTGTTCCCTTTAAACAAATTGTGGAGAATGCTGGAAGGGATGACTTTGCGGTTTTGCTCTTAGATCTTCGTAAAGGTGACCAAGGTTATGATGCCAAGAACGATATTGTCGTTGAAGATATGTTTAAAGCGGGGATTATTGACCCAGTAAAGGTAACTCGAACAGCCTTAGAACGCGCAGTCAGTGCGGCTGCCATATTATTAACCACGGAAGTCGCCGTGGCAGAAGTTAAAAAAGATGATGGCCATGTCTAAATCTAAAGAGGATCATTATATTATTAAAGTTTATTGTGATAACTGTGACTGGGTGGGGACTCAAGCAATCCCTAAAGGCCATGCGGTGGGATCTTTGACCATTAACGGAGTGGAATGCCCGTGTTGTGGCTGTGAGACCCTTCGGTCCTTAGGCCAACCTAATAACCCAGAAATTAATTATTAGTTAGTCTATCATTATGAAAAAAGGATTTACGTTAATTGAGTTGATAGTGGCTATCGCGATTATTATTATCCTGACTGATATCCTCGTGATCGCAGCCAAGAAGACCTTTAGGGAGGAGGAAGACCAGTTAAAAATGACTGATAAGGAATATTGTATCAAGTACTATAGTGATTACCGGTTGGAGAATCTGCCTGCTCGATGTCTTAAGACCTTTGGTGTAACCTCGGTGGTTAATCAGGTCGACTAAGATTGTTAGGACTTTAGTATAATAAGAATATGGCAATTGAAAAAGTTATCGTCGTCCTAGCTGGCAATAAACAAGAATATGAGAAATACTTGGAAGATCAACATCTCAGTTCTAGCCAGGCGGTCTTTGGAGATACGACTGAATCAATGATTCGTTTAAGGGTTTCTTCTATTGTGACGGTGGGGACTTTTTGGGATAGACCTGATGCTTGGCCGTTGCAGAATATGGCAGAGAGTCGATTAAGATAAATTAAAAATAAAATACAAATAAATATATGAACCGTTCTGATCCTTTAAATATTAGCGAGGCGAAGAGACTTTTAAGCCTCAACCAAAAAGGAGTCTCTAAAGAGGAGATGATTAGACTTTTGAAACGCTCTCGTCCTTTCCTCGATAAATATTTTAAAGAGCACAAGATTACTTATCTCTATCGCCCAGGAAAAAGATTCCGGGATGTAGAGATCCAGCAAATTTTGACTCTTTATGATAAAGGGGATACCTCTATCTCGGCCATCAGTCGAAGGTTTGGAGTTTGTCATGAGACGATTAAGAGGATCGTTGAAGGGCATAATGTCGAGAAAGATGCCCCAGAGAAGGTCATTAAAGTGAAATATATTGAGGAAGATGGGGAGAAGGTTTGTGCGGGGCTAAGCTATAGTGATTATCTCCGAAGGGCTTACGGAAAAGACTATAAAAAATATCTATCAAATTCTAAGAATTACGCCGGTTAAGGCGAATCTTTGATTGGCCCTAACGGGGATAGTTCTTTGAAATAAGTTGGTAAGCAGATAAAGGGTGACCGATTCGGTGGAGGTCATATGCCATCTTCTGTCGGCACTCCCTATCTGCTTATCAATACAATGGAGGTTAATGGGCCATGGACACATGCTGGCAGTGTGGTAAGAAGCCAAAGTTTGTTGTCCCCGTCATCATCAGGGGCAAGGAATACCTATTTTGTGTTTCGTGTTGTGAACGAACAGCCAAGGACTATGGAGGGTCGAACGATGACGGAATTGAACCAGCGAGCGTGCGACCAGTTGATGCCTGAATACTGGCAATACTGGAAAGGGATGTGTCTGTCGAGCTGTAACAAGGTCAGTCAATGTTCCAAGTTTTCGGAAGGAGCTAACCTTGATGCTTTCAAAAAGAAACAGGCTCACGACGCTACTCATCGCGTGGGAAGGCCGATGCCGAACCCCGACTAGCGTGTCCATCAAGGAAGTGACCGAGGCCAAGGACGATTTCAGAAAGGAGTTTGGCTGGGCGAAACTAACCGAGTTAATCAACGAAGTGACAATGGCCTGTGCTAAGGAGACGAGCGATGGCTACTTGTCCAAGGTGCGGAAAAGAAGTGGATACCTATCAGACTGCGTGCGACTGCGGTCAGTTGTGGCCAGGAAGAACACCAGACGGCAACACCGTTAAACCTCCAAAGCTCCGCCAGTAGCTCCTTAAAAGGAAAACTGGCAACATCTGCGTTGTTGGTGGAGTGGTCATCACGGACGACTGTAAATCGTCTGCCATTGCGGCAAGGGGAGTTCGATTCTCTCACAACGCACACTCTCTTTGGAGATACTAGTGTCCTCGCCAGTCACTAGGCCGGAAGGTGGGTATATCCCAATGGCGTAATTATGACAAATAAATTAGAAAGAAAAATTCAGTTTGGTAAATATACCAAGAGGGATTATAGAGAAGTGAGGAGATTATTAAAAAATAAGTGGAAGGAAGAGGAGTTAGAGTTATCCACAGTTCCCTACTTGCCAAGTAAGAAAGATGGGAGTATAATAGAATAAGTACGTTGAAAATTGAATAGTAATCGAAGGCGTCGACTTGGTGGCAATGAATGAGATACTTCAATAAACTTTGACTTTATTACAAAAGACTCGTTCCCTTTTCCCCAAATCAATGCCTTGGATTACAAAATGAGGTTGTTACAGTTCAGCTACTTCAATAACAATTGATTATTATAGCTTCACAGCTAATTACTTTGGACTCGTCTTGTGAGAGACCTGTTCTATTGTCTTCTGTTAAAGGAAGAATAATTGCGGGTAGCCCCGTACGTCTCTTCGTCTCGTAAGATGGAGGTAAGGGGATCCTCGAGTCCTCCTACTATTGTACCTTTTCATCAACTTTTGGTTTGGTGGAAAGCACCAACAAATTAAAACAAACTTTGCCGCGATTGAGGATGAATTTCCTAAAAGCAAAAATAGGAAAAAATCTTAGCGGCTAAACTGGACTAACTATCGCCTCATTTTGTAACCTAAGGTCGAGTGGCAACGAATCAGATACTTCAAAAATAATTGGATTTTTTTGTTCTGGGGTTACCCCGGAAAAACTACCTGGTTCAATTTATCCCTCGACCTTAGTTCGCAATTATAAGTCAAAGTTATAATAAAATAAGATGAAATTTAATACGAAAGAGTCCACTCGGACTACTAACTTAGCAGGAGGTGTTGCTTTTTCAATTTCTCCAGAAATTGAGTTGCTGCACGCGGTCTTAACGACCTTCCTCGATGATAAGTATTACGAGTCAAAAGAGGATCGGATTGCTCGAATCAAGAAGTTAATCTCCTTGAATAAACCAGAGTTCGTCGCCAAATTAGCCTGTGTGGCTCGTCTTGAGTTTAATCTTCGGTCAGTGACTCACCTTCTTTTGGGTGAACTGGCTAAGACTCATAAGGGAGATAGCCTAGTGAAGGATGCGATTGTTAAGTGTACTGTTCGTCCTGATGACCTGACTGAACTCGCGGCTTATGTTGGGACGCCTTTACCTAAGCAACTTAAGAGAGGGGTGCGTAATGGTCTCCTAAAATTTAATCGTTATCAATTAGCCAAGTATAAGGGTGAAGGTAATAAGATCTCTCTCGTTGACTTATTTAATCTTTGTCACCCTAAAGTTAAGCACGCCTCTGAAGAGCAAAAGCAAGCTTGGGCAGATCTTATTAAGGGCGACTTAAAATCCTTTGACACATGGGAAACTGAAATCTCAAATTCAACTGCTGAAGACAAGAGCGAGAAGTGGGCACAACTTGTTCAAACGGGCAAGATGGGTTACATGGCTTTGTTAAGGAATCTCAACAACCTTATTAAAAATAATGTTGATGAGGAGACTATCGGTTGTGCGATTAAGAAGTTGACTGATCCTGAGGAAGTTAAGAAGTCAAAGCAAATGCCCTTCCGTTTTGTGACTGCTTACGATAATGTAAAAGGGAATCGTAAATTGACTGATGCTATTTCTGTGGCGATGGATATGGCGGTCTCTAATACTCCTAAGCTACCGGGGAAGACTCTCGTCGCGGTAGACGTCTCTGGCTCGATGAGGGGAGATCCCATTAGGAAGGCGGCTATCTTTGGGGCCACCTTAACTCAAGCTAATCCTGATACTGATTTGATTCTCTATGACACCCGAGTGAAGGAAGAGGTTGTTGGCAGCCGTCTCCCTGTTATTGATTTGGCTAAGAAGATTGAAAATGATGCTATGGGTGGAGGGACTGAAACTTCTTTAGTCTTTAAGTATGCGATTGAAAAGAAGAAAGTCTATGATCGGATTATTATTATTTCCGATAACGAGAGCTGGGCAGAAGGTTGGGGTTATGGAACTAAGTCTATTCAAGGATGGTATGGTCAATATAAAAAGATTTCTGATCCATTTGTCTACGCGATCGATATTCAGGGATATGGAACTAAGGATATTGCAGGAGGGAAAGTTTTTCACCTCTGTGGTTGGTCTGATCGCCTCCTTGATTATATCGGTAAGATGGAGGAGGGTGATGCCTTGGTCGATTATATTAAAAATTATAAAATTTAAATTATTATGGAAAACAATAAAGAACTTCAGATCCCAAGAGCAATGAAGGAACTTGATTGTCAGATTAATATTCTAGGGAATGATTTGTTGGAACTTCGGAAAAGACTTGAACTTGTTTTGGTTAATCGTCCGGTGCCTGAATCTGAGAAGACTGTTTCCCCTATACCCCCATCAGGGACCCCGTTAGTTGCGGCAATTGATGAGGAGATAAAAAAAGTTAAAGATATGGAGGTTTTGGTAAGAGTAATTTTTGAGACGCTTGAAATCTAATATGTGGTATAGAATGTTCCATCCAATCAAAAATCTTTATCGGCGCTATCGTTATGGTGGGGGTTGTTGTGATGTCTTCAGTTTGGATTATTATCTGGCAAAGAAGATCCTTCCTTCCCTAAAATTGTTTAGAGATAAGACTAAAGAGGATTTTGGTGGATACCCTTGCGGTTTTGATACCCCAGAGGAGTGGACGAAGGTCCTGGATGAAATGATCTGGTCATTCCAATATCTAGTTGATGGAGAAGAAACAGGAAACCCCTTTGACCTTGAGGTTATGGGAGTGAATGCCGAGAGAGAGCAAAAGGGATTTGAATTATTTGGGAAGCACTTTAGGAATCTCTGGCTATAAAAAACGTCTCGTGTCGTGGTCCAACACGGGGGGGTGGAAGACTCGAGAAGCAACTCGTAAAAACATAGGCTTGTCACTGGGGTCGATCCAACCCTATCGCCAAAAAGCAACCTTGGTAGGTGACGGCCATGCCCCTCCCCCGACGGGGGGATAACTTATCGGCAGATAAGGGAAGTTGTTCAAACCAACAGGGGGGCTCATGTTAGGACAGATTTTTTCATTCATTGGTTGGGGGATCCTTTGTTTCTGTTGGGTAGTTTTTTATATCCTTTATCTTCCCTTTGCTTTGATAATTATTCTTGGGATATTAATATTTAATAAAAATTAACATGGGAGGAAAAAGTCATGGAGAAAAAATAAAAAAGTTCTTGGGTCTACATTCTCAGGGTAGAAAGAAGTTTGCTGCCGAGAAGGCTCTCCTAAGGGCAGAAAAGAAGCAAGAAAAAGAAATAAGGTCTGGGCGCAAAGGTCATAAGCCGAAACCTCGGGAGATCTTAAAAAAGTAAAATGAAAAGAAAAGAAGATTGGGAATTATTAAAGAATAAGAATTGGGTCGCCTTTGCGACGGCGATGACGATGGTACAACTTGTTCTATCATCCTTCTCTCAGATGGTCTTATTCTATCTTCTTGTTGGTTTCCTTGCGATGTTGATTGAACAGGAGTGGAGGCGTCCATGGATAATCCTTCTTTGGCTCCCCTGGGGGTTTAAAATTTGTAATCAGGAGTAAGATGAAATCAGTATTAATTACATTCCCCCTTAGAGAGGTGTGCTGGAAATTTATTAAGTTTTTTGAATATACCCCGGATCCTTTTGGGGTTCCTCTTGAGACAAAATGGATAAAACCATATCTTAGTAAAAAGTCACTATCATCAATTGCCGAGAATAAGGACTTTGCGGATCTCGCCATCTTCGCTGATGACTTTTCTCACCTGTTTGTAGAACATGTCCCAGCTATCATGGTGATGGTTCTTGAAATGGTCAAGGACTTAGAATCGACACAGAGCGTTGAGCAGGCCCACTTGCTGGAATGTGGTTTATGTTGGGTTATTTTTAATAATTATGTTTCGAAGAGAGGAGTTAAAATTACGATGGAGGAATTGGATGAGGTGGTTAGTAGCTTCTTACTTTTTTTAGAAGAACATGCCCAAAGGATTTGATAAATGGCTCTCTCGGGAACAATTTTTTAACGAGGTTTCCAAAAGGGCTAATTATTTAGATAGTAAAACCATTGAATTGGTTTATTATGCGATAGTTAAAACTATTGTTAGTGAGTGTAAGACCTCTGGGGGGGTAAGGCTCCCCGACTTTGGGGATTTTACTTTCTCTTGGAGGAAGGAAAAGGGACTAATGGATGTTAATACCAGGGAATATATCCAGATTCCTCCCTATCGGATGATCAAATTTACCTTGGGTTATCGTTTGAGGGGGTACCTCAAACAACTAAGTGATCGATTGAAGACCCCTTAGGACTTATGCTATTATTACCCTAGTTCTTTGCCAATTGAATACGGGGATAAATAATAATATGTCTAACGAACAAATAAAAAAGGCTTTTGGGGACGCCGAAAAAGAACTCCAACAAGAAGAAATTGACAAAATTAAGAGCATTGTCCGCTCTTACCTTGAAGAGATTCAAGATAAACAGGACAAGAAGAACCGCAAACAAAAAGAGGTCGATGAGATTGACGAAGAGATTCGTCTTTTAAAGAAAGATCTCGATGATTTAAAGGCTGGGCGCCTTGATAAGATGGAAGAGCGCCAGAAAGTAGATAAGAGAGCTCGAGACATCTCAATTATTATCATTAAAAAGGTTGAAAAGGAGTATGTTCCTTACAAACCTTGGTATTCTCCTTACGACATTACCTGGAATCCGAAGTACCAGTACATTGCCCCTAATAATGATGGGCAATGGTACACCAAATCAGACGCGGGGACTGTCACTACCACGTCTTCGTCATGGGATTCTCCTTTGATGATGTTATCAGGGCCTCAAAGCCTTCTTGATAACAGTGCGTCGGCTTTCAATAGCAATGTAGTGAATTCTAACTCTCTGAATCAGGTTATGGATAATATGATTAGGACAACAGGGTCACTAATGAGCAATTTTGTAGGAGGAAGTTACGATATTAATGGTAAAATTACAAATCTTTAACAATTAGCCCCCGTATTTCGTGCAGAGAACGCAAAAAAGAGGTAACTTTTTATAAGTTGGCCTCTTTTTTGGTGTGATAATTAGGACTTATGGTATACTTTGAGTGAGTTTTTAATAAAAATCTCTTAAATTTTAAAAAAATGGCAACAAAACCTTTTGATCAATCCGCCTTTGACCAGTTAAATACATCGATGGGTGCCCTTGAGAGTTCTTTAGCCTCTTCTCCGACAGCCTATACTAATAATGTTGAGCCCACGAGGACTGATTTAAGTCAGGAGGCCCAACTAAAGAATATCCAGAATCGAATTGCTCAGATGGCCTCCCAAAAGAAGAGGGAGGAGTGGTATGGGCCAGACCAGAATGAAGAAAGTTCTACGGCAGGGACGAATGTTGGGCTAATAGGAAGAGGTTTGAATGCTCTTGCAACCCCCCTTTATGCGACAGTGGGGGGAGTAGAAGCAATTTTAGGAAAGGGAACCAAACAGGGATTTGCTAATATCGGTGCGAATATTACCGAGAAGGGGACTTTTGGAGATCTTTTGGAAAAATATGGGGCACCTCAGACAGGATTAGGAAAACTTTTATTTACGATGCCTTTGGGGCTGGCTTTAGATATCGCTGGAGACCCTGTCAGTATGGTGACAATGGGGACAACTTCACTGATTCCCCGTTTGGGGTATGGAGTAGTAAAGGGGTCTAAAGTTGGAGGGCTAGGGGCAGGATTAATGGCTGCCAAAGAAGGACTTGTCTCAAAAGCCGCTTCAGGAGCGAGCACGTCTTTGGGTTTGATGGGGGGGATTGCGAAAGCGGGGGAAAAACTTGGGAAAGTTGCTAAAGTGGGAGACATCACTTCTTCTAAACTTGCAGAGATGTCAAGTTCCTTGGGGAAGGTCGCCGCAAATAGAGCGGAACTTTATAACCAACTAGTGGGAAGAAATGTTTTGGATCTCGCAACGAACCCAAATAAGATTAGGGTGGGGGAATTATTTGAGGCAGGTTTGGAAAAGCTTCCTTATGGGAAGGACCTTGTCAGGACACTTTCTTATAACCCGGCAGAATGGTTTCGTGTCGCCAAGATTCGAGATAAAGTTGAGGCATTAGTCGATATCGAGAAAAAAGGAGGAAATATTTCGAATCTTTCAGCTCTAAAAGGAATAGAAAAAGAAGATGCCATCACTGCCCTCTTCAAGGCGGCTGAGAGTAATGCCCCAAAAAAGAGGGTTGTTTCAATTTTTAAAGAAGGGAAAGAGATCGGGGAGGATGTCGCCCAGAAGTGGAAGTCATTAGACTCTGTTGAAAATGCCCAGAGGTTACTTGGAGAGGCGGGGATTGAAGCGGAGTTGGATCAAATTAAGAAAGCTTATTCTCGCTTGGGGATGAATCAGACAGGCGTCCAATGGTATGATGACGCAATTTCGAAAGCGAAGGAATTTAAAATAAAAAATGTCCCTGTTGTCGAAAAGATTTTAGATGCCTATGAGTCTTTTGTTAGTATTTTTAAGACGAGTAAAATTGGGCTGAGTCCTGTAGCATGGACAAATGCAATTGTTGGAAACCCCACAATGGCCGCGATGGGCGGGGTTAATATTACTAATCCCAGATATATGCAATCGGTGAATGCTGCAAGAAAATTGCTTGCCGGAAACCAGTCTCCTGAATTTATAATGAAAGAATTGATAGAGAACCCCGCATGGAAGAGTTTTATCGGAGAGTATCCGGGAGTATTCGAGAAGACCTTCGGCTTTAAAGGGGGGCTTTTAGGGACAAAAATAAAAGATATTTCTATGGGGGTGGCCAAAAAGGGTGAGACAGTCCCCTCTTCTATTACGGCCCAACTCTATAAGGATGTTGCTGCGGGAAAAGGGGTTTCCCCTTATCAGATGGCGACTGGGATGGGTGCAAACGAATTTGCTTCTAGTAAGTGGCTAAACACTTTTAAAGAAGGGCTTGCAGAGAAGGCTGCTAAGGGTAGTTACTCTGCCAAAGTTTTGGATATTGCTTTAAATACTTCCATGTCAAAATATGAGAGGATTGACCAATCTTTTAAATTGGGAACAGCTTTGCACCTCTCTAATAACGGAGTGGGTGAGGGGGAGTTACTAAAGTTGGCAAGGATTGTGAAGATGGACAAAATGGATATCACTAAAGTAGGGACAAAAACGGGGTTCCTTTATAAGCTTTCTCCAGAGAGAGCCACAGAGCTCGCGAATGAAATTTATATGAATTATGCTGCGATGCCCGGAGCGGTGAAGGTTTTAAGGTCTGCTCCCCTATTTGGAAGTCCTTTTGCCTCATTCCTTTATGCGATGGTGGGGAAGACAGCAAAGACAGCAGCTTATAATCCGGCGATCTTCAATAAGGTTAACTTCCTTTTGGATGAGGTGGCAGGGTCAAAATCTCCACTTGAGAAGAAAGCTCTTCAGCTCCAATATTATAAGTGGTTGAATACCCCTGGAATGATTCGGCTTCCCTTCTTTAATAAAAATCCAATCTATGCAAATGTTGCCAACATGATTCCTTATTACACGATGAACATGTTTACTCCCTCGGAAAGAAAATATAAGGATACCCTCCCAGGGACAATTATTAAAATGGTAGATAAGTCGCCTCTTTTTAAGGATCCGGTGGGACAGGTCTTATTTGACTATTTTGTCCAACCAATGATGTTAGCTGCCTCTAAGGATCCCTCAATGACTATCCAGGGATCTTTCGGGCAACCTCTCTACCCGAAGGGTGCAACGACCGGGACGAAACTCTTTTATGCCTTAAGATCATTGGCTGAGGCCCCAGTTCCAGGCGTTGCCGCCTATGGAGGATATTTTCAAGGGGCATTAGCACCAGGAATTACTGAATATATGCCAAGTTACCGTTGGAGACAGATGGCCCAAGCCACTCAAGGAAAAAATCAATTGGGGATTACTACTAAGGAAGCACCGTCCTCTCGAATGTTACGTTCGTTAGGTGGGTCGTTAGGTCTTCCTACACAACCAGTTGATCTTACGTTTTTATCAAATCAAATTAATAAAGGAAAATAAACAATATGGACCCAAATCAAATGAACTCAGGAACCTCTCCAGAAATGGGGACTCCAACTGCCCTCAACCAGGGGGTGCCGTCGCAGGGTACTCCCACCCAAGGGATGCCAAGTGACCCTAAAGCCGCGCTACAAGAATTGATGGCTGCCGTTGATGAAAAGATGGCGGGAGTAAACCAAAAAGCTTCAGTTGGTCAAGATATGGACCAGCAAGCAAAAGTTGAAATACTCCAGGTACTTTTTGACGTATTACAGAGGAATGGTATTGACCCAAATGACCAAGAGGCAGTTAATGCTTTCTTGGAGCAATTAAAACAGGCTAGTCCAGAGGTTTATAATGCCTTTGAGACAGCCTTAAATAATATTTTAGATACCTTTGGAGGTGAGACCCCTGAAGGGGTACCAGGGCAGAATCCCGCAGAGGCGTTTCCTAATTTAGGAGCCTCTCAACAGGGGATGCTCCAAGAAGAGCAAGGGCAAACTCCCCCCGTGGGGATGGTTGGATAGTTGGATCGCTTAATTATGAAGAAATACAATGGAATATTATGAAAAAAATTATGAAGATGTCTTTTCATCTGAGCGTTCTTTGAAAAAGTGCCCATTAGATGAGATCGAGATAAAAGACTTGACTTTGAAGGATTACCAGGAAACTTATCGGAAGTTTTTGACGGAGGCCTTTGATTTCTTCTTCTTAGCCATTGTTAGGCAAACATGGTTAAGGAGACATTTTGGAAAAAATGGTCAATATCTGGCAAAGAGTCAATCCAATCGCCATGATCTTGATAGGGCTTATAGCATATTTCTTAGACAGTATGTTGGTAAGGATTTTCGAATTCTTTCTCGTTGGTTTGCTTCTTATCGGGTAGCTAGTTACTTCGATGATTTTTTTCCAGAATTTATGGAAAGAAATCCTTTTGAGGAGCCAAACTACTTCCGGTTACCTTACTCCCACGTCTCGATAGATTTTCTTGTTGTCGTTTACCAAATGACAGAGAGGTTAGAACTCCTTGAAAAAGCGGAGAAGGATAAGATGAACTATAATGTATTCCTTGATTATGTTATCAATCATTCTTTGTCTTATAATGATTCCTGTGGAGAAGATAAGTATATTCCAATGGTCCCAGATTCTCAGTGTCCCCCGTATATTAAGAACTTGGAATTGCCGATAAATAAACCAAAGAAGATTAAACGCTTAAAGAAATTGATAAAATGAAAGAATTAAAACCAGTAACCTTTATTCAGGGGAGATACCACTTCAGTCGGCAGAATACCTTTCAGCAGATGCTTCTGCTTAGGGCTTTGACGATAACCCAAGACCCTCAAAAACTCAGAGAAATGATGGGGGTTAAGAAAGTGGCAGATGTTTATCGGACATTGGATAAAATGGCATTAAGGAAAGAATATCATGACGCGCTCGCGAGAGAAGGCATCTCATTTGACTACATCATTCAAGGAATCAAAAAGGAGGCCGACGAAGGTTTTAAATCTAGTGATAGATTAAAAGCTTTCCAGATTCTTCTTAAGTCTCTCGGAATGGACAAGTATGAGGAAAAACAACTGACAGGAGGTAGTTGGGAGGATGAACTCTTAAGGGTTATGGAAAATCCAAAAAAGATTGAGAAGGCTGAAACTCCCATTCTCTACGAAGTGGCCACTCCAGCGATTCCTGAGTCGGCGAGGTTAATTAAGGAGCACGAGCAAGAAGAAGGGAAAAGTCTTTATGAGTAATAGTGAACAAAAAATTTCCAGGTTAAGGGACCCAAAATTTTATTTGGAGAATTTTTGTATGATCAAAGGAAAGACTCCTGGCCTCATTCCTTTTATTCTGAATGAGGCACAGAAGGATCTCTTCAATACGATCATGACTAGTCCTCGTACGATTATTCTCAAGGCAAGACAAATTGGTTTTTCGACAGCAACTACCGGGTTCTTTTATCACAACACGATAATGAATCCTGGAACAACAACAGCCCTAATTGGCTACAACTCAGATCTTACTTCAGAACTCCTTGATAAGGTTAAGACCTTTTATCGGAGTACCCCTGATGATCTTAAGCCAGCTCTTCACTATAACTCTAAATATGAGATTAGTTTCCCTAAGATTGACTCAAAGATCCTAGTGCTTCCTTCAACTGAGAACGTCGGTCGAGGCTATACTCTTCACAATGTGTTGGCTACCGAACTTTCGGCTTGGGAAAAGGCAGAAGAGAAGATGATGGTTTTGGAAGCTTCTGTTCCGGTAGAAGGAAGAATCGTAGTGGAATCAACTCCTCGGGGGCAAGGTAATCTTTACCACAAGATGTGGATGGCTGATGATACTGGCTATGCAAAGAAGGAGTATGGGTGGTGGTGGCTTTATACCGAAGAAGAGATTGAGACAATCAAGAAGAGGATGAATAACCCCCTTAAGTTTGCTCAAGAGTACGGGCTTGAATTCTTGTCTTCTGGTCGACCAGTTTTTGATTCTGCCTCTTTGCAAAAGCAGAGAAAAAATCAAGTGGCTGTGGGGGAGGAGGTTACGAGTCGTGATGGGGATGTGGAGATAGTTAAGGTTATCGATCAGCTCCGAATTTATTTTGACCCTAGACCAGGAAGAATATATGTTATGGGCGTTGACGTTGCGGAGGGTGTCACTGGTGGAGACTATTCTGTTGTTACTATCTGGGATCGTATTTCGGGGGAAGAGGTCGCTTTTTACAGGGGGTTAATTGCTCCTGATATGTTTGCTACTGCCCTTGATAAATGGGGACGAAAATATAACAACGCTTTGATGGTTGTTGAGATCAATAACCATGGGCTAACGACGGTTACTTGCCTTAAGCAGTTAGTTTATCCTGCCCTTTACTTCCGTCCTTCAAAATTTGAAGGAATTGGAATGAGTTGGAGTGATAAACTTGGTTGGAAGACAACAAAGTTGACGAGGCCCTTACTTATTGATGATTTTGCTCAAGCAATTAGGGATGATCTTTTAATAATACACAGTAAAGAGATTTTGGATGAGATGAATGTCTTCGTTTATGACGCTAATAATAACATGGTTCCGATGGAGGGGTTCCATGATGACTGTATTTTTTCTAGCGGTATCGCTTTCCAAGGATTCAAAGTTTTATATGATAAGCCGTTAACCCAGGTCGATTATGAATACTATTTACCCAAGAGTTCAAATTATTAATTAAAAAATAAAAAAATATGGAAAAAGTAACAAAGCAGCAAATTCTTAAGAAAATTGTCTCCACGGCGGGGGCAAGAGAGGTTGGAGATAAAATCGGCGCCAATTGGAAAAATATAAATCTTGGGCAATTTAGTCAAGGCCTAAAGGTCGAAACAGAACATAAGGATATCACAAAAGGGTGTCCAATATTAACGGGAAAAATTGCTTTAGCCCATCTAAAAGAAATCCCTGATTACTATACCCGGCTAAAGAAGATGGAAGACGGCGCGAAAAAATAAAAATATGGCACAATCAATTAAACCACAATATAATAGTTACAACCCCAATGATTTCGGACCCAAAGAGGTTGAGTTGAGGAATAAGTTTATGCTTCAAATGAATGATGCCCGGACTTATTTCTTGAATATGATTAAACCAAGGCTTGATCGTTCTTACAAATTGTACATTTCCTATAATGGAGATAGACAGAAGGAGATCAAGAAATGGCAATCAAATATCTTTGTTCCCTATGTCCAAGCGGTTGTCGAGACTTTGATGCCCAGGATCTTGGACGCTCGTCCAGATTTTGCTGTTCAAGGGAGGACAGAAGAGGATCAACTCAAAGCGGATAAGCAGCAACAATTGATGGATTATCTCTGGGAAATTTCAAAGATGGACCAAACAAACGAAGATGTTGTTCGCTCTTCCCTTGTTTATGGGACTGGATATCTTCAAGTTAGTTGGAAGAAGGATGTTAGGACTTATAAGTTCCTGAAGACGAAAGACCTAGCCTCTAGTAAATATGTTTATGAGGACAAGACTAAGACCTTCTATGATGCTCCTTTTGCTGAGTGGGTGGATAACTATAATCTTTGGTATGACTGGCACAATACTGCCAGACAAAGCAAACAATTCTGGTTTAAAAGGTTGGTATTAACTGAATCAGAGATCAAGAGGAAATACCCTTCTGCTGACAAAAAGAGGCTAGCTCTTGCCTTAAATTCTCCAGGAGGAGATCTGCAGGACTTCGCATCTGTCCGCAATTTGGTAAAGGCGAACCATCAATACATCATTAAAGGTCTCGCCCCCCTTACTAGCTATCGGGGTATTGGAGATGATAAGTATAATATCTTTAGTGACCAACAACTTAGAATGTATGAGGTCTTTGAATGGACTCGTCCCTTTGATGATGCCTACTGCGTTCTTGTTGGTGGTAACTATGTTCCGATTTTGAAAGGAGCGGTTATCCCTATCCCTTATGACTTTAAAGAGGCTTGCTTTATTGAGTTCCCATATCTTCGCCTCCCAGGGGAGTTTGAAGGCCACGGATTACCAATGATTCTTGAGAATCCTCAATTGATGCTGAATATGATTAAGAACCAGCGACTTGATGCTGCAACCTTGAGTATCCATAAGATGTGGATTGTTAACCCCCTGGCTAATATCAATAAAGAAGAACTGGTTACTCGTCCATTTGGTATTATTTACTCAATTGATCCTAATGGTGTTAGGGAGGTTCAGTTTAGCGATATTAAAGCAAGTGCTTATCGTGAGGAAGATCTTCTTAAGGGGGATATGCGTTATTCTTCCGGAGTGGATGATTTCTCTATGGGTGGAGGCGGTGGAGCGAGTAGTGCCACTGAGGTTCGACATCTTCGAGAGTCGACCCTTGAGCGTGTTCGGTTATTTGTGAATCACCTAGGAGATGGTTATGCGGACATGATGAGACTTTGGATGGATATGTCTCGGCAATTTTTCACAAAGACAATGATTATTCGAATCATTGGTGATGATGGGAAAGAAATGTTCCCTCTCGTAGAAAAAGATGATCTTCGGGGTAATTTTGACTATCGCGCTACAGTTCTTCCTTCGATTGCAGGAATGAATGATATTAAGAAGAAGCAGGATATGGACCTCTTCCAGTTACTCGTTGCTATGCCGTTCATTGACCCAAGAAAACTGACTTCAAAGGTTCTTGCTGACTGGAGTTGGAGTTTAGACAATATCGCAAAGTCTGAGGAAGCCCCGGAACAGGCTCAACAAATGGGTCCAGATGGAAAACCTTTGCCTCAGGAAATGCAAGGAGCTGAGCAACCTCAGCAGGGACAACCGGCAGGGGGAGAAGAAATGGATCTTGGGGGAGGTGTTCCCTACACTCCATCACAGATTCCTCCCGCTGTTCTTAAGAGTGCTCTAGCGATGCTTAAGGGAGGATCTTCGACAGGCGGAGCCGCCTTTGCTGAGGCTAGTTCTCCAATAAATTTATTGGCAGGGGGGCCTCCACCGACAGTCCAGGGGATAACTGCGGGAAAAACAACGAATCCTAGAGGATTAAATAGAGGAGGAGCCGTTAACACAAATATCCCGACGTCGGGAAGTTCAGCTAACCCTGAGGCAACATTACAAAATAGAGTCTTTAACATTCAAAAATAATTATGAAGAAAAATAATGAAGGAACTAAGAGTGCTCAGTTTATGACCGATAAAGAGGCTGAGGAAATAAAAGACATGTCAGATAGTGAAATGAAATCCCTTTTGTTAGGTCTTCGGTCTAGTCGGGTTTGGATCGCGATATTAAAGTATAATTTTGAGAGGCTTCAAATGGCTGATCATGCCCTCCATACCCTTGACCCCTTTAAGGACCCTACCAGCATGGCAAGACATCAGGGGATTATCACAGGAATTTCAGATTTACCTGAGATGGTCTCTATCCTAGAGGCAACGAGAACTCCAAAGGAAAAAGATAAAGAAGATGAATATTCAGATCTTCCTGAATAGTAAAGTTCGTTTATTAGGACTTATGTTATACTAATTATAAGAAAAAAATAAAAACATGGCAGGTCAATGGATAAAAAGTGCAATTAAGCATCCGGGTGCTCTGACGGAGCAAGCTTCCTCGGCGGGGAAGTCTCTTGATCAATATTGTTCGTCTCCAGGCATTAGTACAAAAACAAAGCGTCGATGTGCCTTGCGAAAAACATTAATGGGATTTAATAAAAAATAATATGGCACTAACAAAAGAAAAAAAGAAGAGATTCTTAAAAATGATAGCTAAGAAGGCCGGGAAAAAGGGAGAGGGTGTTGAGGGTAAGGAAGAAAAAGGAGAAAAAGAAGAAGCCGGCGAAGGCTGTGGAGCTATCAAAGGTTATCAGTCTTTAAAGAATAAATAATATGGACAGAGCTATTTTAAGAAAAAAATTGAAGGAAATCGTCAAAAAAGCCATTCCTGCGGGGAAGAAGGTTGTGAAGGTAGCTACTTACCCATTCACAAAGTTTGGAGATCTTGTTGAAAATGCAATGAGGACAGAAGAAGGGATGAGGACTATGACGATGAAAAAACTCCAAAAGAAACAAAAAGATGATTTGGACCTAATGCGGGGCTTTGCCCCAGATAAAGATTAATATGGCAACTAATTCTTTTGAAAAAACAGGGAAATCAATACTGAATTCAGTAAAGAATGTATCGACTCCAAGAACAACCGCAACCTCAGCCTTAGAAGGTCGACTTAAGGTGGGAGTGGCCGCAAGAAAAAAAGCCAAAAAGAAGAAAATCCTAAAGGCTGCGGTTATTAAAAAGGTAAAATTTTAGACAAATGAACATTGATAAAGGAAAAAAAGGAGAAAAAGCTGCGACTGACGTCGTTGCTCGAGGGCCTCAATCCTCTATTGGCCCCGAAGATGGAAAAGGTGGGGTGATCTCTTCGATTAAGGATAAATTGGCTAATCGAAAAGTGGGGGTAAAACCTTCCTTAGGAGATCTTGCCAGTCACTCGATCAAAGGAGTTCTTGGAGGAATTAGAGAAACTGGGAAAAATGTCAGCGATGCTTTGTCGAAGGGTACGTTGGGAAAGGTTCCCTTGAGACCTAATGTGGGGAACCAGCCTACTTATGGGACTCCCGCTAAAAAATTTGATCTCGAGACAATAAGACCCAAAATACTTGATAGATCCCCAAAAAGGAAGAAATTAGAGGATGATATTAAAACAAAGATGAAATTGAGAATGTTGCAAAAGTAGGTTAGAAATTCGTGCACAAAATTTTAACAATTAATTATGAAGATAAACAATCATGGCAGATAATAATTTAAAAGACGGGTCCGTTGAAACGGGTAGCCCAATAGGAAATGGTCCGACTAATCCTAACGCCTTAGGGGGCTCAGTCGGGCAGCCATCAACTGGGCCAGATTATAAGGCGCAATATGAAGAACTAGAGTCGAAGATGGGTCCAATGGGACAAGAATTAGGAGACTACCGCAAATTTTTTGAGGGAGTCGCTCCCCTTCTTGACAAATTGGATCAAAGTCCTCAATTAGTCCAGGCTATTATGGAAGGCAGAATCGATGCTGACCTAGCCAAAGCAGCTCTGGAAGGTAAAATTTCAATCGCGGAAGCGGCTGTTGTTACCCAAGCTAGCGAGGAAGTGAAGAAAGAACTTGGAAAGAAGGCATTAGCCTCAACTTCAACAGACGATATTAATCGTCTTATTGAGGAAAAGGCGGCAACCATTCGCCAAGATCTTGAGGCAAAAATGAAGGAAGACAAGGACGAAAGAGATTTCGAAGCCAAAGTCAATGACTTCATTAGCAATACTCCAGACTTTGAAGATTACGCCAAAGACATAAATGAGTGGTTAGACAAACATGATGTCACAGACATTCAAGTTGCTTACTACGCCGTCAAAGGTGAACTTTCAGAGCGCGAGGCCCGCAAGAAAGCCCAAGAGGCTGAAGGTGAAGGCCAAAAAGGTTTAGCGGCGAATGCTGCTGGCGGTGGCTCCCTTGGAACCACTATCGTAGGAGGTGAGGACCTCGTCGACACGCTTATCGCTGGTCGTTCAAACCCTAACCTGTTCTAAATTATTACTAAATTATTAAAAGTTATATTATTATGGCTAATCAATATCCTTATTATACTGAACCTACTCATACCCAAGGTGTGGTGACGAATGCGTCTTCAAACGCTGCCCGAACTACTGCTACCTCGGCGACTGAGGAACGGTTAATTGTCGACGCGGTCGATAAAATCTTCTTACTCGAACCGAACAAGCACCCTCTCGTAACCCTTTTGACTAATGTTGGAAAGGTTTATGACGGTAAGGCTTGGAGAGGCTCTTCAATGTTGAAGCGCCCGACCGGTAACCCTGAGTTCAAATGGTTTGAAGACTACTACGGTGGTCGTTACGCCAAAGTGAGTGGTACTTGTACTTCAGCGGTGGATCAAACCCCCACTGTGACAGGAGCTGGCTCAAACTCTGGTTACATCTTTACTCCTGGGGACGTTGTTAAGAACATGAGAACTGGTGAAAACGCTGTTGTCGACACAACGATTGCGGCGACGACCGTTAAACTCCATGTTCGAGGCTTCGGTTCAACTGCAGCGGCCGCGATGGCTGATGGCGATTCTCTCTTCATTGTCGGTAACGTTAATGAGGAAAACGGTGGAGCTCGTACTGTAAACACCACCCAAACATCTCCTCAGACCAATTATACCCAAATCTTTAAGACCACGATTGCTCTCTCCAACACCGAAAAAGAGGCTAATCTGTATGGTGGCAAAGACTTGCCTTATCAGAGAGCTAAGAAAGGTACCGAGCACGCGCTCGATATCGAAAGAGCTTTCTGGTGGAGCCAAAAGACTACGGATACCGGTGGTACCCAAGGTCATACCCGTCGCTCGACCGGTGGTATTCTTGAATTCATCGAGGCTGGTAATTCTTACGTTCAAAATCAAGGCGGTCCTTTAACTGCCCCAGATTTGAACACTTTCCTCCGAGAAGGTTTCACTTATGGGAATGACACAAAAATGTTGTTCTCTGGTGGCATCGTCCTCCAAGCAATCAACGAAATTGCCCGGGGTCAAATCTTGACCAAACCTCTTGATACTACTTACGGTATGAAGATCAGCCAATGGCAAACAGCCTTTGGTACTGTAAACATTGTTCACAACCCATTATTCGTAGAGGATGCAGCTGGTTCGGCTTTCATGCTTGACATGGACGGATTTGCTTATCGTTACATGAATAACCGAGACACGAAGCTTGAGACTAATATCCAAGCTCCTGATGTTGATGGTGAGGTTGATCAATACATCACTGAATGTGGTTTGCAACGAGCCCAAAGCCCGAAGCATGCCTATCTCAAGGGTGTAACTTCCTAGTCTATCGTTTGGCTAGTAATCCTACCTGGGGGTGGGATGAAAAATCACCTCCAGGCGAAGGGTAACCTTCGTCCCGACACGTCACGGGTAATTGACTATTAACAATCTTAATAACGAAAATAATTATTATGGCTTCATTAGATTCATTACAAGTTCGACAATTAATGGCTAAGGGGGTAGTGGTTCAGAAAGCTTCTGATACTTCTGTTGCTCTTCGCCTGCGCTACGTTGGTACTGGTACTGTGACTTCGGTTACTACTGTTACTGCGACTAGCGTTGTCACTATTTCAACTGCGGGGACTGGTTATGCGACAGAGGGGACAAAGACTTATCTTTTCTCTGCTTATGCCACAATGGGGGAGCTTGCTGACGCTATTAACGCTGACGGGATTTTTGAGTGCAAGGTTCTCGATGTCCTTCGTTCTGATGCTTCAGACAATAATCTCTTGGCCTCAGCTTTAACAGATACCAATGCCATTGATGAAATGGGGAATGCTACTTGGGATATCTTCACTGATACCTCTGCCTTCTTCCAGCTTGGTGTCTGTCTTTCGGCTCACCGAGGCTTCGATGCTCCAAAGAATCGACGTGTTCATTTGCAAGAAATTGCTTATGTCGCCGATGTTGGCACCGCTGCTTATGATAATCTCCAAATTTGGAGACGAAAGGGTTCCACTGAAATCCAGATTTGGTCTGGGTTGAATGTTGACCATGCTTCCACTTTGAACACTATCAATTTTGCTAGTGGTCTAGGTAAAATTACTAGTGGGGAAGACGAAGAACTGATCGTCCTGGTGAAGGATGCTGGCTCTTTGGCTGACACTGCCTACATGAGACTTACGGGTATCATTGAATAGTCTCTCTCTTGCGATGGGGAGGGAAACCTCCCCTCCACGCAGGAAAAAATTATGAAGATTTTAATTAAAAAGTAAAAAAATATGAAGTTTATATCTAAAAATGCGAACTTAAGAATTGTCTTGCGCCCAGGAATCCCTGGAAATATATTAGCCGGTCAAGTGGCGAAGCCTGGAGTTTATGTTAAATTCCAAGATGGGGTCGTAGAGGTGAAGGAGGAAGAAACAATCAATATGATGAAACTTCATCCTGGGTTTAACTCTGATTATATCGCTGTTGATCCAACTGAACTAGACCCGTTTATTGGGACAAGGGAAGAAATTGAGCCCGGCCACAGTATCTCTAATATAAAGTATGGGCATGTTGAAAAAGTCGCATCTTCTTTTAAAGCTCCTAAACTAACTCCTCAAATGCAAAAATTCTTACAGGATCAAGCAACTGAGATGGCGAAGGATATTGTAAAGAAAATGCTCCCAACTGCTGTAGAGGAGACAATTAAGGCATTAGCAGAAAGACACAAAGACGACAAGAAGGCTGAGGAACCTCAGATTGAGGAAAAATCAGGAAAAAAAGAAAAAGTTACGGCTTAACCCTCTGACCATGCTTGTCGGGTCGTAAATCTAATTAATTAAACATAAACATGGCAAATGATAGTATAAATTTCTACTATGATCCGACTCGTCAAGGGTTAGATACCACTCTCTGGAAGATTCTGTCTGGGACCCCATCGTATGCTGGAGGTAAGATTACCTTGAATGCTGCGGAAATGATCGGTTATGCCGACATCTTAAAAGGGGAAATCACCTTAAGTGTCACCATCCCGACGGCTCCAACTGCTGACCTACGGAAGTGGGGGCTTTTTCAGAAAGCCAACGGAGCTGGAGTCTGGTTTGATATTCTTGCGGATGTCTTTTCTTGTAATGTCAAGAATCAAAATGGAACGACGGAATCGGCAATTGTTGAATGGCAGACGGCATGGACAGCAAAAGCGGAATGGACCATTAAGTGGACAGGCTTTTCGGCAGAATTCCTTGTAAACGGAGTTCAAATTGCCTTCCTTAATGGGGATACTCTTACTGAAAAGTACTCAACCAGTAGCGTACCAACAACCCCTTTGAGCATTTATCTTCGAAACGACAACTCTGATAACATGGATCTGTCTTATGTAGAAGCATTGAATGTCCAGGGTTATGTCTAAACAACTACTATGTTAAATGGTAATAAACCACAAGCAAGCCCGGGAGCTGAGGGGGGAGCAATCCTTTATCGGGGAACTTGGGATGCAAGTGCAAATACACCAACTCTGGCTAGTGGAATAGGTACAGCTGGTGATTATTATATTGTCTCAACAGCAGGCACCACCAGTATTGATGGGATAGCTGTTTGGGGTGTCTCTGACTGGGCAGTCTTCAATGGGTCCACATGGGAGAAAGTGGACAATGCAGGAAACGTTTCTGGCCCAACTTCTTCTACGGACAATGCTGTCGCCAGGTTTAATCTTGCGACCGGCAAGGTCATTCAGAATTCTGGAGTAACTATCGGAGACGATGAATCGTTAACAGTTGGAACAACAGAGGCCGTGGTCCTGACGACAATGGATGGAGGAGTCCTTGGGACTATTCCTTCAATTGAATTCAGTTCTCCTTCTTGTCCTTTTGGGACAGGGACGGGGGCAATGAAAGGAGGGCTTATTATTTATGATGACCCTGCTGTTGCTTCAGGGGTTGCTTCTCTTGTTTTTGTTGACAATTCTTCCCTTTCTTCTTCTCCTCGTGCGACGACTCTTTCGAATAAGTTGGATACTCATGAGTTATATCTTGAAGGAGCCTATAAATTCACAGTGGAGGGGCATCTTTCCAGTATAGGGACTGAGGGGTGGTTTGGTCCCGCGACAGGGACTGTTGAGGCAGGTGCGGGCTCAGGAGCCTCTTACTCACTCGTTGCTCCAACTGATATGGCGGGAGAGATTGTCTTAACAACTGGAACAACGGCGCTCGCCACAGCCAGTGTCTTTACCCTTAATTACTCAAACCCTTATAGTTACTCTCCCTCTATTTCTTTAACCCCAGCAAATGCTGAAGCTGCGGCTCTTGCCGGGGCGACAGGTGTTTGGGTTAGTTCTGGAACAGGGGGTTTCTCTATCTATTCTGGTGCGACAAAGTTAGGAGATGCTACCGAATATCATTGGTATTACCAAGTGATTGAACACCAGATGGAGGTTTGGCCCGGCGAGGCAGGAGACGACCTCTCAATTGCTGACGTCGTTAATGTTAGTTGGTATTCAGATGTTTCATCTGTTTATGATGATATCGCAATTTCTGAGGATGTCGAAATCGACAAGGTTGATCCTGTTATTTCTGAAGGAGGGGAAGATTTGACTATTGAAGAGGATGTAGGAATGTTCACTGATGCTTACAATGTTTCTGATTCTAATGATGAGGATGTTGATATCGCTGAAGATGTTGAGGTATTTACCGACATTTACTACTCGGAAACACCTGGAGATGATATCTCTCTTAATGAGGATGTCGAAATGTTCACAGATCTCTATCATATCCCAGATGTTGCTGAAGAAGTACCTGCTGCAGAAGAAGACGTTGAAATGTTCACTGATGCTTATAATGTCTCAGACACCATTGACGAGGATATTGGGATAGCTGAAACAGATTACACTGTTGAAACTGACCAGATTGAAGTTGAAGCACCGGCTTAAGGTCAAAAATTATTAAAATACTAAAAAACTATGATATGGCACCTGTTACCGAAATTGGAATGTATGTAATCTCTTTACTGAGAAAAATTATCGCTTATCCGATAGAGAAGGCTCTCTTTAGCCTTTTGCTTATTGTTGGGGGGTATCTCTTTGACGAAGCGATGTTTCCTTTGCTTGGGGGGTTACTAGTTCTTATAATTTTTGATTTTATCACGGGGGTGGCGGCGGCAAAAACCAGCGGAGAGGAGATTACCTCTTCAAAGATCTCAAGAAGTGCCTTTAAGGTTGTCTTTTACTCTATCCTTATCTCAGGGGCTCATCTTGCTGGAAATTCTGTTCAGGTTATCACATTATTCGATGACTTGACTCTTAGCTTCTTATCTGTCACGGAGTTGATCTCGATTATTGAGAATGTTGGACGGATGGGGTTTTGTACGCCAAAAAGACTCCTTAATACTCTCAAAGATTATACGACTAAATAATAAAATATATGGAGAATTACATACCTTCTTTGGGGGGGAATCCCTCACCAAAAGACTATCGAGATATCCCATTAGGGCAAGTTGTTCCGCAGTTAGTATCTTACCCAGATAAATATCTGGTGGACATCTCGTTACTGCCCGTTTGGTACCAACGAAAAATTGGGGCTTGTGTGGGGCATGCTTGCGGAAAGTACAAACAAAGTCTAGATATCCCCGTAACGACTCCTAATATTCTTCCTCTTTCTGCTCGATTTCTTTATGCTTATGCAAAAGCTCTCGACGGATATGAAGGTGAAGGAACCTACCCGAGGTTGGTAATGAAGATTCTCAAGGATGTAGGGTGTTCAACTGAGAGGACTCTTCCGAATGATACGACCTTAGATCATGAAGCTTATGTCTTTTATAGAGATATCAATAAGATCCCTAAGGTTGCGATAGAAGAGGCCTCGCTAAACAAGATTAAGTCTTATGCCTCTGTGTCCATGACAAAGTTGGGAATTCAGCAAGCCTGCTTCTCGGCGAGGGGGTTGTCTCTCCTTGTGAAACTAGATGAGAGTTGGTGGAGTGACAAAAATGGGGTGACCTGGGATAAGGATCGGATTCTGCCTCTTTGTCCTCCAAGGAACTCTGTGGGGGGGCATCAGATCTACATCTATGGATATGAAGTAGTCGGGAATGATATGAAGGTGTTCTTTCTCAATAGTTGGTCGAAGGATTGGGCCGATAACGGCTGTGGGTGGTTCTGGTTGAGTGAATATCAGGCCTCCTTGGTTGAGGGGTGGACGGCAGTGAATATCCCCGATTACCTCCTCGAGGAAGTAAAGAATCTTCCTCCTGTATTCTCTCATCACTTCTACCGGTCTATCAATTATGGGGAGTCCAATGAGGAAGTAAAAGCCCTCCAGCGAGCCCTACTGATTGATGGAGAGTTTGATTATATTGTCACAGGTTACTATGGAACGATCACATCTGCGGCAGTAAAAGCCTTCCAACGAAAATATCAAGTAGCTTCATTAGCTGAAATTAATGGGTTAAATGGCCGGTCAGCCGGTCCAAAGACCCGCAAGAAGCTAAATGAATTATTTGATAAGTAAGTTAAAAGGTTCAATGGGACTTATGATATACTTATCATAGGTCGAAGTCTAAATTATTAGGTATTATTAATTTTTAATTTTTAAAAATGAAAAAGGAAATTAAAGCAAAGAATCCTCGCGGATTCTATCGCATTCAGATTACTGAAGATGGTAAAGGTGTCGTTGGCGACTCAGGTTGGAATGAAAACCAAGTCGTTAATGATGGGATTCAACAGTATGTCGTGAACTGGCTCGTCGGTGATACAGGTAATGGTAAGAGTATTACCTATATGGCTCTTGGTTCAGGTTCTCAACCAGCTTCTAATGGTACCTCTCTTTTGGGTGAGGTCGTTAAGCGAGCGGCTGTGACCACTTCGGTCACGTCTTCTCGAACTGCTGTCTTTACTGCTCAGTTTGCTAGCGCCGCGTCATTCGTGACTGGCACTGTAAACATCAGTAACATTGGCTTGTTCAATACTTCTTCTGGCGGTACTATTTTTGCTGGAAACACTTATGCTTCTAGCTCTTGTGCCACTAACCAGAACGTCAACGCAACGTATCAGATCAGATTTTCGTAAACTTGTCAAGTCCTTTGCCAATTTAACCCTTATCACAAACCATCTTTTTTCTTGTGTTCAAAAGCAGAAGGTGAAAGAATCTTGAGATTCCTTTTACATTCTGATTCGTTACTGCATTATCCTTCTGAGGACTTGCAAAAAATGTTAATTAGGTATATAATGGAAGCATTATAAATTTAGTTAATAATAATATGAAGAAAGTAAGAAAAGAGTGGAGTCGAGAAGAAATTGAGGCTGTCTATAATCGTCCTGGAGTTATTGGTCGGGAAGCAGCAAAAGAGTTGGGAATTCCTGTTAGAGAATTTTCAGCTTTACTAAAAAAACATTCTATTGGATTTAAGAAAAAAGAGTCAGCGAATCTTCAACTTAAGGATAAAGAATGGCTTCGGGATCAGTATCTTAATAAACAGAAATCTGTCAAACAGATTTCTGTAGAAATCGGGGCCACTATAGGAAATGTTAGGTCAGCCCTTGTCTGGATGGGGATTAAGACAAGAGGTGTTAAAGAATCTCTTGCTACGAAATATCCTCATGGGCGATTCGGGAAAGAATCCGGACGTTGGGCTGGGGGACGAAGAAAAACAGGCCGGGGATATGTTCAAATATATTCCCCAAACCACAAGGAGGCCGATATTAATGGATATGTGATGGAACATCGATTGGTTATGGAACAAGCTCTTAATAGGCCTTTATTAAAGAATGAAGACGTCCACCATCAAAATAAGGATAGGGGGGACAATCGACTTGAGAATCTTATTGTTTGCTCAAGAAGCCAACACAAAAAGATTCATTCTCTGATGAAGCAAAATGCTGAATTAGTTAACAAATTAAAACAATATGAAGAAAATATTAATCGATCCGAAGATTGAGGCTCTTCTCAAAGAGCATAATCAGGGGGTCAAGTTAGATTTAGGGTGTGGTGCTAATAAGAATCCTGGTTTCTTGGGAATTGACTATCGAGCGTTACCAGGAGTGGACATTGTCCACAATCTCGAAAAATTCCCCTTTCCCCTCCCTAATGAATGTGCATCATTGGCTGTTGCCTCTCACGTGGTGGAACACCTTGACCCACATGGCGGAAAGTTCATTGAATTTATGAATGAGGTCTGGCGTCTACTAAAACCAGACGGTGAGTTCTGGATAGCAGCTCCTTATGCTGGTTCACCTGGCTATTGGCAAGATCCTACCCACTGCAATCCTTGTAGTGAAGTTACATGGGAGTACTTTGACCCAATGGGGCCAATGACGGGGGGTGCTTATTATCAAATCTATCGTCCATTACCGTGGAAGATCAAGCTTAACACCTGGCATGAAACGGGTAATTTGGAGGCAGTTTTGATTAAGAAGCGGATTGATAAGGCTAATTTGGTCGACCCTAGCTATCTAGCAAAAATAAAATAATATGAAGAAGGAAAAATTCGTAAAACCGAGTTCTTTTACAGGTTTAAACAAGAATGATGGATCTTGGCACAACAGGATCTTGATCGCGACCCCGTCAACAGGGACGGTTAGAACAGAGTGGGTCTTGGCCCGATATGGTCAGATCATCCCCACGAATTGGTCACATGTGGAGTTAATCCAATGGATCAATAGTTATGTTCCGATTGAGTACCTCCTCCCAGATGCAGAGAATCTTGTTGCTAAAGTAGTAGTTGAAGGTGATTTTGAATGGTTGCTATCAATCGAGGAGGATAATGTCCTCCCTCCTGATGCTTTCGTTAGAATCAACAACTATATGAGAGACGCAAAGGTTCCTATTGTTTCTGGTCTCTATTTTTCAAAATCTGAACCGCCAGAACCTATCCTCTATCGGGGGAGAGGAAATGGTAGTTACCAGGATTGGAAGATGGGTGACAAAGTATGGGTAGATGGAGTCCCTTTTGGGTTCACTCTTATCCATGGCTCTATCATCAAAGCAATGTGGGATGAGGCCCCAGAATATGTTGTCAGTGGACAAACCACAAGACGAGTCTTTGACCTCCCCGACAGGAACTTTGGAAGCGTAGAAGAAGGCGGCTATGGGGCTGTTAGGGGAACGACTGATCTCAATTGGTGTACTCAGATAATGAAAGGAAACTTCTTTGAAAAAGCTGGCTGGCCAGAATATCAAAAGAAACAATATCCTTTCTTGGTTGATACCAATATCTTCATTAAGCACATAGATAAACAAGGTCGACAGTATCCATTAGCAGGGATTCCTGCTCGTTATCAAAAATAATTACTATGGATCCAATAATTGAAAGTCATTTGAATCTTGAACATGCTGGCAAGGAGGAGGAATTTAAGGATTCCTGCATTCTTTGCAAAAATTTCTTAGAGGGTGCTTCTGTAAAAGGAGCTGATCTTGGCGTGAATCTTAGTGATTCGGCCTCAACTAAGGATATTTTTGGCGGCTAATTTTTCTAGGTCCAATGAAAAAGAATCTCCGAATAGAGATAATTGATAAGGTTGTTGTTAAAGATAGCCCTAAACTTGATCGTAAAGCGGCTTATGGGAACTTTGTTGTTCTTGAATATAAAAATGACTGGTTACCTCAATTCAATCCTCTCTTTCAAGGAGTCAATACTTATAGCAGACCCCCGACGGAATCTTTTTCTAGTGGGAGGGGTTTTATTCTTTTTTAATATTTTTAGACTTTACTTTTTCCAAGTGAGTCTAATTTTTGTATAAAATGGACCTCAATATTAATATCATTGACTATGTCCCGTTGGGAAATGATCTCTTTTGGAAAAATTGGGATACTCCATGGAAGGACTGTTCTACTTCATGGAAAGACCTAACTGATCCTACCCCCCATGAGGTTGTCTTCTTTTTCCTTGAGACAGATTTAAATATCACTATCTTAGCGGAGGCTACAGATGTAGACTCCGAATGTGATATCGCTAATTTTGATGGGGCGACGTCATTAACAGGGGCTGTTCCAGCAAGGGCACAGTCTTTCCTCTCTCAAGGGGGTGAATTGGTCTCAATGTCCTTCTACCTTTCAAAGAAGGGCCTTGTTTCAGGAACGATTGAGGCAAGAATCTATGATGCTGAGGGTGTCTATGGGACTACAAATATCCCCTCTGGAACCCCTCTTGCTACCTCCACCCCCGTGAGTGTTTCTACTTTAGATACTGAATATGACGGGACAGTTGATTCTGTTAAGGAAGTTTCTTTTGATTTCTCCTCGACGGTCTTTAACCTGACTCCAGGTAATTATTATTGTGCTGTAATCTACTACACACCATAATGAATGACCTTAATGTAAATGTAAGAGAGACCCTTTCTTTGGCGGATGTCATTTTCTATCTTCCACCTCCTTCAATTGTTGGACAAAATTATTATGTTGATGCGACAGGAGGATTAGATAGCAATACTGGAACAGACTCTGGCCATCCATGGAAGACAATCTCTAAGGTAAATGGGCAGATGGCCAATTTTCACCCTGGAGATCAAATTCTTTTTAAGAAAGGGGAAAGTTGGACAGAACAATTGGTTGTAAGTGCTTCCGGTTCTTCTTCAGGGGCAATTATTTTTTCTTCATATGGTTCGGGGAGTAAACCCCTTATTGATCTTGCCGATAGCCTTGCCTTTGGGATCTACACAAATGGTACTTCTTATCTTGTTTTTAGAGATATTGAGATAGCTAATGCGAAAGATGATTCCAGCGCGAGTGTGGGGGTGGCCCTCCTTGATACGAATAATGTAACACTTTATGAATTAACTATCACTGACATAAAGGGTGTTGGGGGTGTATTCATAATGATTAATACAGCAGGGAGGGGGATTAACAATCTTGTTAAAAGTTCAACAATCACGGGGACATCTAGTACAACCTATAGTCTTGCTCAAGGGAATAAGGGGGTGGGTCTCTACGTGTTATCTGGAGATGTATCCTATGGAAGTGGAAATATTTTTGAAGATAATACAATCACGGGGAATGGGAGTCATGGCATTGGATTGTTCTCTCCAAATACTAAAATTTTAAATAATATCGTTAGTCAAAATGGGGAAGCGGGGATTGGTGGATCGGGCTTAGAGGTTCATGACACATTGATTCAGTACAACTTCTTAGAAGAAAACTGCCAAACTCTAGATGACTGTTTTGGGATTAACCTCTTCCGAGTGGGTGTGAATAATATTGTTGATCGAAACACAACAAGGGCACAGCACGATACAATCAATGACCCTAGCGTCCCAATTAATCCTGGATCTGCCGGGAAGCTAGGAACAGGAGGAATCCGATTTGATGGAGGGGATATTGGTTTAGGCCCGGGGCTTGATTATATTGATTCTTTAGGGAATGTTATCACCAATAACACTATCAGTGATGAATATGACGCTATTCAAGTTTGGAATTTTGATTATATTGGGATAACTGGAAATACGATCAGTGGAAGTACAAGAGCGGGTCTTTATGCTGGGGCTAACAATACAGCAGGGGAAGGAGGTGCAACTAAAGTTATTTCAGTCATTTTTACTGGAAATTTTGTGACAGGCACAGGAGTCGTTATTTATCTTGATACCGCCATTGTCACCCAAGATTTAGTTCCAACGGTTTTTACAAATAATCAGCTTGCCGCAACATTTGTTAAGGTCTCAGGGCTGGATGATGGGGGATCACTAGACCCTTCTTCTCCCTCCGTTTCTCAGTCCTTTACCGTTTACGGAGTTGATCAAGGAGGATATCTTTCCTATGTAGGAGTGGTAATAAATAGACAAACAACTCCTGGGGCGGGGACGATTGTCGCGAAACTTTATTCTCATAGTGGAACTTATAGCACATCAAGTGCTCCTGGAACTCTTCTTGCAACTTCTTTATCTAAAAATATTTCTGACATCTCTGCAATTGCTCAATTTGTTTATTTTGATTTTTCTCCCTCTGCCTATTGGGTGGAGCCAGGCCGATACGTCTTAACTGTCGAAACTTCGGGGGCTGATTCTAATGGTCTTGCTATTTGGTGGAGCAATAATGGGGCAAACTATGGAAAGACGTCGCCAACAGTCGAAACTGGTCATACTGGGAATGGGGGGGTCTATTATACAGGTACAGGCTGGGTTCCTCTTTGGTGGATGGATTTAAATTTTGCGGTATACCTGAGTGGATGGGGAGAAAATCTTATCACTGGGGAGGATGTTTCTGTCGTTTTTCAACATAATATCAATGTTTTTGATTCTACCCTTCACTACCAAAATCTAGGGACAATAGATAATGCTAGTTATAGTGAGTCTCATCATGTGGGGAATCTTTCCCTCGGAGGGGGAGGGGCTCCTATTATGCCTACTTTTGGAGAGACTTTTACCACAACAAATTGGGGGATATTAAATAAAGTCCAATTTTATTTAAGGAAACTAGGAGCTCCTACTGGGACAGCCGTCGCGACTATCTATGATATCCATGGGACGTATGGGGTTGACGCTACTCCTCTGGGGCAACCTCTTGCCACGTCAGAGACTTTTGATGTCTCAACCTTGACCACAACAAACCAACTGAAAGATTTTATTTTTAGTGATGAGGAAAAGATTGAATTACTTCCTGATCACCACTACGCTGTTGCGATTACCTACTTAGGGGGAAATACTTCAAATTATTTAGGATTTAGTGTTGATAATTCAACTCTTGCTTATCCAGGGAATTTTTTCTGGAGGGAATATGAGGGGGGAGGATGGACCGCCTACACGGGTTATGACGCCTCTTTCCATGTTTGGACAGAAACAAATAATGTGGCAGAAGAGATAACCCTTATCCGGGATCTTGGAATAAATGTTTTTGAGTCAAGGGCGATCACAGAAAATGTTGAAAAGGAGCTTTCCTCCTTGACTCTCTCGCTTTCGGTTGTCGATGCGAATGTTTTAGCAGATGTTCCTGAAGTTAGCCGAATCCATTTACTTTCCCCTGGGGATGATATTTCGATCTCTGATATCCCTGAAGTAAAAATAGAATGGATTATTTCTGTTTCTGATTCTCTTTCAATCTCTGAATACCCCACGCCTACAGATTACCGAGTTCTCCCTCTCGTCTCAGATTCTATTTCCATCACTGAAGGTGTATCAGTTCAAACAGGGGCGACATTAGGTATTGACCAAAATGACACTCTTTCGGTTGTCGATACCCCCACCCTCAGCCGCTGGCATGTAATTTCAACATCAGAGGATATAACTATTGTGGATAGCCCAACAGTAAGGAGAGATCCTTCTTTTTCCGTGAGTGATTCTCTTTCTCTTGGGGAAGACAGTATCGCAATGATTGTCGATAATGCTCTTTTAATAAATGTTTGGGACACCCCCGCCCTCTCAGACTCTCCTTTGTTAGAAAAAACCTCCATTATTTCAGTGTCTGATAGCCTTAATCTTTCGGAGGCGATTTCTAGGACGCTGGTTTTTAATGTTTCTGTTAATGATTCTCTCTTAATTGGAGAAACGGCGGGAGGAGCAGAATCTTTTAATATCTTAGTTAATGACTCCTTAGGTTTAACAGATTTCCCTGAATCAGCATTATCGGCTCTTACTATTTCTACTACTGAGGATCTTTCAATCTCTGAAGGGCTTGTCACTCCCCCCGTGAACTTATCACTCACCCCCATCGATTCTCTTAGTGCAGATGAGTCAGTAACCCTTGCTTTTGACAGTTTCGCTTCTCAGGTTGAAACTCTTACCTTAAATGACTCAGCGATAGTTTCAATAGAAGACCTTCTTATTATTGTTTGGGAAGCCCCCCAACTGGTAGAAGTTCCCAACACGCAATTTGATCAACCAGGACTAATTCCGGGAGAAGATATTGAAATTTCCGAAATCGTTAGTATTCTCTCTGGAGATATTAATGTTATTACGTCAGAATCTCAGACAATTACTGAAGATGTTTTTCTCCGTCAGGATTTAACCCCCGTAGATGCTATTTCCATTACCGAAATCGTAATGATTCAAAATGATCGGGAAGTAGAGGCTATAGAGCTCCTTGACAGTGGAACCTTTGAATATTTTTCTGTCGATCTCGGTGATCTTAGTATCGGTGTTAATGAGACTCAAGAAATAAGTGAATCTTTGGATATCTCTTGTGTTGAGTACCCGAACATTAATGTTAACGACTTTCTTGCTATCGGAGAGATAATAACGGCCCAATCCGATGATCTTAATATCTCAAAAACTGAAAATTTATCTATTTCCGAAGGTTTCCTTTACCAAGCGGGGGAGTTAGAAATTAACCTAAATGAAAATGTTTCTGTTTCAGATTCCCTCACGAATATTTCTCTTAATCTTAATATTGAGATTGTCGAATTCTCTCCCCTTCTTCTTGATGGTTATTCCGAAACATATTATTCCACGCCATCGACATTTTATTCTACCATCCACGAGTACGGACAGGCTTTTAAGGCGAATCAAACGGCAAAAATTAATTCAGTTAAATTTTATCTTTCTGCTCACGGGACAATTTTAGGGACGGCAGTTGCTAAACTATATTTAGCTACGGGTACTCCCGGGATTGACGCCAAAGGGTCTGGATCCCCTCTCGCAACTTCTGATCCTTTTGATGTCACTTCGATAGGTGTCGACACCTATGGGTTATATTCCTTTAATTTTTCTGGGGTAAATAAATATCAAATACAGGCAGGAGTAAGTTATGCTATTGTCCTTTACTATGATGTGACTTTAGATCCCTTTGTTGATTATCTTAGTATTGGTTTCGATACTTATGCGACAGTTCATGGAGGGAATAAAACATGGAGGCAGACGGGGGGTTATTGGAATTTTAACGCAGGTGATGACTTAATCTTTTATCTTTACGGAGATAATGACTCGATGGTCGTTCCCATCACGGAAGATGTCTCTCTTCAACTTTCTCGTGACATCCCTCCCCCTGGGGTTATTGACCTCATCCCCATTTTAGATGTTCCAACATTGTCTATTTCAAACTTGGAGATCAGTGTCACCGATGAGTTGGAGATAAGTGAGGACCTCACGCTTCTTTTTGGGTCTATTCTTTTTCCAGGAGATGATATTTTGATTTCCGAGAATCTCTTGTTTGAGATGGTTAGCTTCATTGAAGAGGTTGATTCTATTTCGAACAGTGAATCATTAAATGTTTTCATCCTTGACATCAGCCTTACCACCTCCCCCAGTGACCCCTTGGAAATCTCTGAGTTGGCTACTGTTCAATCTGAGGACTTGTCACTTCTTGTTGCTGACGAGCTTTCTATTTCGGAGATTTCGGAAGGAGAAGAAATTTTACTAAAGATTGATACCTCTGATGCGGTGGGGATTTCGGATGAGGCTGCCTTGGCAATTTGGTGGGTCTCTTCAATTGGGGAGACCTTGTCTATCTCTGAATCTGTTATTGTTACTCTCTCTGATTTAAATATTCTAGTTAGCGATTCTCTCGAGATTGGAGAGCAGGTTGTTTCTTTTCCTGCTGTCGGAGGAATTAACCCTGGGGATGATATTTCTATTAAGGAGGATATTTCTTTTTGGGTAGAAGAGCCTAGCATTAACTTTTTAGTATCAGACACACTCACCATTACAGAAGATGCTGAATTTTCCAGCGGGGCAGAGTCTCAATCAGGAGATAGCCTTAATATCTCAGACGTTCCCATTGTATCCATTGAAGATATTCCTATTAGTGTTAATGATATAGTGCTTTTGACAGAAAGTTCTACCCCCGACATGGTCCGCACTCTTGGTGCTTCTGAAGCACTTACCGTCTCTGATGTGGCTACAGTCGGATCCGTCCTTCAGGATAATTCAATTATTGTTTGCCTTAATCAGGAGGGGACGGCCCATCCTGGAAATTATTCTATCTTTAGTACCATTTGGAATTATGTTAGTCACCTAGATGTTATTTTTAAAGTTTTAAAGAATGGAGGAAATTCTGTTTCAATCTCTGAGTACGTCTTGGTTGAATTTCCAAGAGACCCCCTCACAGGCGAAGATCTTACTATTTCGGAAGACGTTCAGTTAGAAGTATTTATTAATCTTGAGGCTTCTGAAGATATTTTAATTGAAGATTTTGTCGAGGTCGTCCTTTCAGATATTGAAATGTCTGAAGCGATAACGATTTCTGAGGATGTCACTGTCTCTTTGGAGGACATGGTAATTGAGGTCAGTGAACCCATTTCAATTGAAGATTCTTTAGATATCGAAATTCTTATAGACTTCTTTTCTGACGACTCCCTGACTATCGAGGAGGATATTACTATTAATATCGAAGATCTTACCATCTCTACTGATGAGGAAATCTCTTCTAATGAAGTCCTCGAATTAACTCTCGATGATCTCATTATTGAAGTAACTGAAGATATTCTTAGCGAAGAAGACTTAACTTTTGAAGGGCCAAGCATTGATATCGATGTTTCCGATGGTGTGGAGATTACCGAAGCTCAAAGTTGGGACAATAATCTCGCAATTGCTCTTGATGGGGATATTCATACCAGTGAAGAATATCTTGGGGTCGGAACGATTGTTTATCAAACTCTTAATGGTATAGTTATTTCTGAAAGAGCTCAATCTTTTATCTCCAGAGGAAACATTCTTGACTCAGTTAAATTCCAGGTAGCCACCGTAGGATCTCCAACGGGGGTCACTTATGCAAAAATTTATGTTCATAGTGGAACTTATGGAACGACAAGTGTGCCCTCAGGCGAAGCCCTTGCGACGTCTGAAGCTGTTGATGTTTCCACTATCTCTACCACCCCAAGTCTTGTCACATTCTCTTTTTCTGGTGACCAAAGAATCCCGTTATCTTCCCAATATTATTGTGTAGCCATTTATTATCTGGATGGAGACGCTGGAAATTATTTGTCCATTGGTTATACCGATGATCAATATAGTGGGAACGAGAGTTACTATCTTACGGGGGCGGATTACTGGCAGTTCGAATCTGACCGTGATCTAATTTTTTCTATTTCGACAGAAAATTATAGTGAACCTCTTGTTATTGAGGATGATGTGACGGTAGCTACAGAGGACTTGGCAGTGGATGTCTCTGATATTTTAACGATTACGGACTTTGTTGGGGATATGTATCAGGGGGATCTCTGGGTTATTGGGGTCAGTGATTTATTGACAATAGAAGAAGATCTTACGGTGACGATGGATGATATTGCGGTTATTCTTGAAGAAGATCTTGTGAATGAGGAATTCCTGACGGAAGAAGACGTCACCATAAGCCTCGGGATAGATTTAGAAGCCTCAGAAGATATTGTTGTCACAGAGGATGTATCTTCCTCTCCACTTAATGAAATTGATATTTCTGACAATCTGTCACTGGAGGAAGAGGTTACAACGATCACTGAAAATTTAGAGGTAGGTGCGTGGGAAGATATTTCCCTCTCTGAGTTAGCCAGTGCTTTTAATGGGTTTGAACTTTCTACCTCTGAAACCGTTGAAGTTCTAGAGAATGTAACTTTTGAAACTTCTCTTAATTTAGAAGCTTCAGAGGATATAGAAGATATTACGGACTTCCCTGAAGTAGAAACTGGAATTTTATCCATTTTTATATCAGATGATCTTTCTCCTGAAGAAACTCTTGATTTCTCCCAAACAGAGGACCTCTGGCCTTCTCTTTTGGAAGGAATCTTTCTTTCAGAGACTGTCTTTCTTCTTTGCGAGGATCTCGTTATCGAAGTATCTGATGATATTATTATCATTGACGAGGTTGATTCATTCTTCATTCTCGCGAACCGTGAAGTTGCTGTTACTGACGATATCTCCCCCTTAGATATCCCTTTCCTTAATCTTGATATTCTCTTAATTTCTGTCGTGGAAGATATCGGGACAGAAGAGGATGTTACCATCTTCCATGAAGAATTCCCTCCAGTTTGGGATGGTATCTCAATAACCGAGGAAATAATCCTTGAAAATGCTCTCTCAGACATTGATGGGACTTATGATATACTGACTATAGAGGATTCTGTTGAAGTCGTCCTTGTTAGCTTAATATCTGTTGATGATTCCTTAACGATCTCGGGGTCCGTGGTTATTGATTCTGTCCGATATTCACCCGGTGGATTTACAAGGGGGGAGACAGATGTTCAAAAACAGAGGGGAGAGATAGAGGTAAAAGACTACCGTCATTTAGTTCAAGTCGAATCACCTCGAGGAGAGATAGAAAAACCGTCCCCGGCAGGAAAAATCAGTAATATTGAAGGAAGTCTTAAGGCAACCAAAAAAAATATGTACCAGAGAGGAAAAATAGGGATACCGATGCCTGGGACAACCACTTACTTCCCGGATATTCTCCCTATCCAAATAAGAGAACTACAAGCATCGACTGAAGTTATCACTCTTTTTTCTGACTTAATCGGTATCGGTTTAATTCCAGAGGCTACATCAATAGTGGAAAATATTTCAATTAATATTAGTTAATAATATCAAACATGATCATTCTAAAAGCTGATAATCGTACCCTCCTCCAAGACGCCAAATATTCTTACCTCTTGACAAATTACGCCTCAGGGGTGAGCACTCTTTCAGTGGTGAATACTGACGGAATGATCGCTGGAGGGTATGTTTTAGTGGGAAATATAGGGTCAGAAAGTACCGAGATATTTAAGTTGAGTTCCGTTGATGATGATACTGGAGCCTTAACTTTTGAAGATGAAGAGGGTGTCGCCGTAACCACAAAGTATTCACATGCGGAAAGTACAAGGGTCACTGCCATCGCTTATAATAAAGTTCGCTTCTATTATGGGACCACTTCTACGTACTCGACAGCCACGGCCCTTACGGGGTACCTAGATATCCAGCCAACTCAATGGTTCTCAACCTATAACGACGAAGCCCACTCGACTGGGTATGGGTGGTTTATCTTTTATAATACAACTGCCTTACTCGCTTCTCAGCCCTCGAACCCCATTCCTTATGCGGGCTTTGGGGCTAATACTGTGGGTACCCTGATGGATGGATTCTTCAGTATGTTAAATCAGAAGGAGCTGAAGTTGATTTCTCTAGAAGATGCTTTTTCGTGGCTTAATGAGGGACTTTCTTTTATCTTAAATTCTCTCAATCTTGTAAATTCTGAATATACGGTTACATCTGCCCAGACCTTAAATGTTACTGCCGGAACTCAAGAATACGCTCTCCCTGCAGATTTCTCAGACATGGTAGTTGTCTGGGACTCTGAGTCCTTGCATACCATCCCCTTTATCCCGATTAAGGATGTCCCTAGCTATTCACTCTCCTTCCAAGGTTATTATTACCAGAATGTCCAAGCTTACTACATTCGGGGAGCTTATATTGGGTTGGCTCCAACTCCAACCGAAGATTTTACTTATTATTATCAGTATAAGGCAAAGACTTCTTCTCTTGTCAGTTATGACCAAACGATTGATCTACCTGACAATGGCTTCTTTATTCTTAAAGATTTCATGCTTTATCGGGCTTGCCAAAAATTAACAAAACCTGACGCTGCCTCTTATTATAAGATTTTTAATGATGGGGTTAATACTCTCAAGGTCACGGCGGTTAAGCGAGATGCCAATCTTGATACTTGGGGGCAAGATCCTCACACGATGATTTAATAATGGCGACCGCACCAAAAAACCGAAAAGATATCCCCTATTTTGATGGGGTGAATGCTCTTGTTGCCTCAAACCTCGCAAAAGTGACGGAATTTTTCCATGCGGAAAATGCTCGAGGAGGAACAATAGGCATAATTGAAAAAAGAGAAGGGAGTACCTTGATAGGAACAGCTGTTGGTGGAGGAACTTTCACTTGTACTGCCAACTATGGCCTAGTTTTTTTTGAAAATGAAGGTACAAATAATTCTGGCCTTTATCGTTTTTCTAGTTCTGGAACACCAGCCAAGATTACCTTTTACTACCTTGATTCTTCCTCTGACGCTTGGACCCCTTTAACAGGAGATGGGGCAGGTATCTCACTTGGATCATTTGATCATGCAATGGCAGAAAGTTGTCTCTTTTTAGTAAATTATGTTGATGATAATCGGTATATCACCAGTGATGGAACAACGGTTAAGACTTCTGCCGATGCTGACGGCCATTTATTTAATTCCCCCAAGGCAAGCAAAATCTGCGTTTATAAAGACCGATTATATCTTGCTGATTATTATTATGGTACTACCAGGTACAAGAACACGATCCTTCGATCTTCTTACCCCTTGGGGATAGTTGCCCTTATTAGTGGGGATCCAACAGCGGCGGACCCTACTTCTGATCCATGGACAATTGATATCACTGATAGCCGTTATCTGTACACTGATGAAGGGGCAAATTCTCTAGATGTTTATCGAGGGAATACAAAAATTGCAGTTTTGACTGTTACCTCTATTGCCGACTCTAGTATTACGGCGACTGTGGCTTTCGAGGCTGGGCAGACACAGCTTCTATCATCAGACGAGATGTGGATAACGGGCACCTATACAGGGGGTAAGGTCTTTAGATGGATTACGAATCCCACACTTTCAGGAGTGAATGTCAAACAATATGACACAATGAAACTAACGGGGGGAGATGATAGTGAGATAAAAATGCTAGAAAGTATTGGAAATGTTCTTTTGGCTGCAAATAACAACTCCCTTTCGAGTTGGAATGATTATACTTTAGAAAACTTCGATTTGAACGTAGGATGTGTTTCAAAGAAGGGGTCTGTTAAATTCCAGGGGTCTCTCTTTTTCCTTCATTATACGGGGGTTTGGGTAACAACGGGGGGGATGCCGAAGCTTCTTTCCGCCAAAATCGAACCTTATATTTTTGGGGCAACAAAGACGGGGAAGGAAGCGAGTGTCGCTGGAGCGAAAGGGAGGAGTGTCTTTTTTACATTAGGGACGGTTACCCTCTATAATCCTGATGGATCAGTGGAAAAAACTCTTTCAAACGTTGTGATTGAATACAATATTACCCAAGAGAATTGGTATATTCATGAAAATGTTAAAGCGACTGATTTTGCAACCTTTGTTGAGGCCTCTGATTCTGATCGCTTAATGATGACAACAACAAATGATGACATGCCTGTCAGGGAGTTTCTTAGTGGAGATACCGACGATGGGGAAGAAGTTCATTTCCGAGTAGATACGAATGCAATCACTCTATCTGCTTTTGAAAAGATATGTTATCCTCAGGATATCATTGTTGAATCTGAGAGAGGGAGTTCGGTTAGGGCTTTCGTCTCGCTGGACAGGGGGCCATGGTATGAGGTAAGCGGGCAAGTTGTCAAAGGTTGTTCAATTTTAAAAATAAATGGTCGAGATGACGACAAAGGGACAATCGCGAGAGGAAGGACTTTGAGGGTTTCCTTGAGAGATTCTTCTAAGCAACGTTGTCGAATTTTAAGAATGTCTGTTCGCTTTATTGAAGCTCCTGATGAGGAACAACAAAGAGAGAACGACGAGGTTTAATGGCAGATTTTAATTATTCTACAATCAGTCCAGCTTATGATGACCTCTTGAGCCGAGCTGAAACCATCGCCTCAGATCAAACTGGGGGAGCTCCAACGGTGACAAATAATATTTCGTCATCTTCGGCCAGTGTCTCCAGTGATTCCTCTGGAAGCTCTTCTATCGCGAGTAGTGGGGGGAGTGTAGAAACAACGAGTGTTAAGTCTTCAGGGGCAATTGGTGATATTTGGATTACTAGTTTTATTAAATCAACGAATTATAAACCAAAGAAACAGGGATTTTTAATTAATGGACCAACAGGGTATATCGAAGCCGCTGAGGTCTGGCTTTCTGGGACAATTACTGCCGTCTCCGGGGCTATCGGTGGGTGGGATATTTCTCCTGGAGAATTGTCAAGCGGCAAAGTTAAACTTCAATCTAATTATCAGAGATTTCTTTTTGGGGATGCCACAAGTTATTCTACAGGAATTGGGATTTTCTTGGGACTAGATGGATCTGATTACAAGTTTCGAGCGGGGGACCCTGACGGGGATTATTTAGGGTGGGATGGAACCAATCTTAATATTTCAGGAGCAATTAATGCTACGTCCGGGACAATCGGAGGTTTTGTCATTGAGGCTGATAATATCCATAGTACGAACTACGCTAGCGGGGTGACTGGTTCTGGTCTTTACTTGAGTAACAATCTTGTCGAGTGTGGAAACATTGCCACTAGAGGGATGATTCGAACTGCGGTTTTTCAAAAAGACGTGGTCTCTGCAGTTGGGGGGAACCTGATGGTGATAAACTCCGATATTCTTAATACTGATATGACGGCTTTGGACACCTGTAATCTCGAGATAGGTGGAACTTCTTCATTCTCCACAAATGACTTTTTAAGGATAAAAGAGGGAGATGATGACGAGTGGTTTCAGGTAACGGGGATTGTTTCAACCGGTGTTTACTCTGTCACTCGTGATATGGCGGGGGATTATGATGCTGATGACAACCCCCTTTGGAAGAAAGGGGCGACGGTTGTTTCTTATGGCCCTTCTGGCGCTGGGGTTGTCTATATGACAGCTTCGGAAACAAACGCTCCTTATGTCAGTATTGCTACCCATTCAGGATCTCCTTGGACGACCATGGATACAAAAGTTCGCTTGGGGAATCTTACAGGAACGACAGATCCTTCGGACGGGAGCTCTTTGACCGGGTACGGCCTTTGGACAGATAATGTTTATCTTTCAGGGGTGATTGTTGCAAATACTGGGAAAATTGGAGGGGCTTCCGGTTGGTTGATCACGGCAGGAAAGATGTCTTCAGTAGCGAGTGGAAATACAACAGAGATTGCTAGTGGAGTGGGGAATGTCTTTATTGCAGGGACAACGGGAGCTCCTCAATTTATCGTTACGAGTACTGGGGATCTTACCGCAAGCTCTGCCACAATTAGTGGAAAAGTTGATGTTAGCGCGACAGGGTATGTAAGAGGGGGGCAAACTGCGTTTAATACAGGAACGGGGTTTTTCTTGGGGTTTGATGATGCTCCAATTATAGACATCATTAATGAAGCAGGAAGTGGGGGGGCAGGAGGAACAACGATTTATGGAACAAATTCCGGTATTGGATATCGTTATTATGGCCAGGCGTTTACTTCAAATCTTGGAGTAACGAATTATAGCATCTTTAGTATTCGCCTTGATGCTTATCGAGCAACCTCAGGGGGAACAGATCCTATTTCTGTTGATTTTAATTTATATTTATCAGATACGACAACTTATCCAATTTCTCCTTCTGGGGCCCCTCTTTTTTCAACAACTATTGATGTAGCTGTTAATTCTGAGGATCAGTATGATGTGGACATCAGTTCCGTCACGCTGACGGAAAGAACTTCTTATGTTGTCGTACTCTCCTTCACTTCAGCCGCGGGAAGTTACGACTCTATTGGTATCCCCCTGTTTCTTGGCCCATGTTCCTATCGGGGTCCCGAAATCCAGTCTCAAGATGGAGGCACTTGGGTATGGGGGCCTGGATCTTCCAAGTTTCAAATTACCCAGATTGTTTCTGGGTATAAGGTTTCGATTGGGGATCCTACCAAGGGGGTTTTTGCTTATGATGGATTAAAAATTGCGGTTAAAGGGGGGTCATCATTTATTAACACAACTTATAGTGGGACTGCGATAGATATCAATACAAATGCCTTATCTTTAAATTACTTTGAGGGAGGAACAGAAATTTTTTATATTAAACCCAAAGTCGCAACCATAGGTAATAAGGGAGGGACAATGGCTATGGGGTGGAACATTCGGTCAACGAAATCGGAGATTTATTTTAACCGAGACACTTCAACCTCAGAAAACACTGCTGGAATTACCTTTAATCTAAACTGGATGAGCGGAACTACTCCTTTTTACAGAAATTATAGTTTCGGTTCAGATAACAATGGGTTCGTGATTTCTCAGTCAGGAACATATAGTTGTTCTCTTGGTAGTCAGGTAACACCCTTTGGAAATGCCTATATGACTCAAATCGGAGATAGTTCTACTCCTGTTACAA
>Ga0172381_10000079_pt1 | contig 101483 bp, 141 predicted proteins | sample Leawel6488metaG_FD_119754 | JGI IMG/M metagenome (GOLD analysis project Ga0172381, IMG submission 119754) | Leachate microbial communities from a municipal landfill in Southern Ontario, Canada - Leachate well 64-88 metaG | ecosystem: Engineered > Solid waste > Landfill > Unclassified | place...
AGGAAAGGAGAGACTTATCGCAGTCTCTCCAAAATAACTAATTATAATTTTAAATAAAATGGAACAATTAACAAAAGAGCAAGTGCAAAAGAAAGTTTTAAAAAATGGTGAACCACTAGGAATAGATTTGTTCGAGTGGGATAAAAAGACAAACACCTTTTCGTCTGAAGAAAATTATCTAGTTTTAGATTTTAATTTTGTCAATGATTGCACATTCAAAACTGGTTCTGGTTGCACATTCAAAACTGGTTCTGATTGCACATTCGACACTGGTTTTGGTTGCACATTCGACACTGATTATGATTGCACATTCAAAACTGGTTCTGGTTGCACATTCAAAACTGGTTCTGGTTGCACATTCGAAACTGGTTCTGATTACACAAGTTGTGTGGTAGTGAGAAGGGACATTTTTGAAATAATTGAGTTAAAAGAAAAACAAACTATTAAACTTAATGAGTGGGGCGTAAAGGGGTTTACTGTTATTGAAAATAAATTAGATATCGAAGAAATGACAATGGACGAAGTATGCAAAGCACTGGGAAAAACAATAAAAATTAAGAAGTAGGAGGCACTATGGAAAATTTGCTCGTTAAGATGTGCGAAAAATGTCGAGAAGTCTCTCTGGCTTGTGTGCATATCGGGACGGGCAGAATACATTTTTGCCACCATTGCAAGGTTTGCGAAGTCGCTCCGATTCCAGAGAATAAGAAAATCTATTCTACTCTTTGTGAAAAGTGCAAGAATAAACGAGTGGTTTATGTTCTTTGAGAGGATAACATCTTCTCATGCACAAGGACAGGTCCAAAAGACCTTTCAACGAGCTACCCTGCCAGCTCTGATGGCAGGGACCATTTTTTGATAAAGGAGCAACTATGAAAGAGAAAAATTGCAATGAGTGTTATGCCGAAACTTGCTCAGTATGTGGTAAAAGGTTATGCTATAGGTGCGGAAAAGCCTGTTCTATGGATAAGCACCTTGTTCTTGGATCAACTGTATATTGCTCTGATTGTTGGGTATATTATGTTAAAGAAGAGGACAAAAAAAGCATGAGATCAAGTTAAAGTAAAAGAGTTGTGGGAGATCTCTAAAAAACTCCCTTGTCTAGGAGAGATGGCAGAAAGGCTATTGCAGCAGTCTTGAAAACTGTAGAGTGTCAAAGCTCTCAAGGTTCGAATCCTTGTCTCTCCGCAGATTGGAAGAATGTTCCGAATGGTAAGGAACCACTTTGCTAAAGTGTTGATGTAAAAGTCATGTAGGTTCGATTCCTACTTCTTCCGCAGTAATGGCATTTAGCTCAATGGTGGAGCGACTTCCTGATACGAAGTAGGTTGATAGTTCGAGTCTATCAATGCCAACAAGAAGGTCTGAGTATCCCAACTGGAAGAGGAAAAAAACTTAAAATTTTTAAAGTGTGGGTTCGAATCCCACCTCGGACACAAAAAGCTCATATAACCCAACTGGTAGAGGTAACCGTTTCAAATGCGGTACAGTATAGGTTCGAATCCTATTATGAGCACAAAAAGCCCCTGTGGTGGAACGGAATACACATCCGTCTTAGAAACGGATTATTACAGGTTCGAATCCTGTTGGGGGCACTGAAAATATAGAGGCTATCTGTGGCTAGAAACACAGAGGAATGGAAAGTAGCTCAATGGTTAGAGCACCTCGTTTACATCGAGTAGGTTGTAGGTTCAAGTCCTATCTTTCCAACATATATTGGGGATTAGCTCAGTTGGTCAGAGCAGAACGCTTATATCGTTTTGGTCAATGGTTCAAATCCATTATTCCCAACATAATAAATTAATAATAAAATATGTTAAAAAAAATCGACAAGCAGTTGATAACAAAAGTTGTATCCCAGTCTGTTAAAATGTCTGGGATAGAGCTTAAAAACACAGCCTATACCCGTAAAGAAGTAGAGGAAATCATTAGGGAGATAAAAATATGCGTGTTAGACAAATCCGCCTTTTTATTAAGAAGTTTATAAAAATTATATGAAAATGAAAAAGACGCCCTATTTAAAATTAAGAAAAGACATCCGATGCACTTGCAAGAGGCAGAAATCAAATGAAAAGGATCGGATAAAATTCGGAGTATGCCGGTGCGACGGGTATTCCATGTATTAAACTTTGGGTCATGTAATAGCTAATTATCTTTATCAATATCTAAACGATGCTAAGGGGTACATTATCAGGGAAGACTATGACGACATAGAAAAACACGCTAAAGCTATTAGAGAGTTTGCTGACGCAGACAATTGGGACGAAATAAGTAAAAATGTTGAAGAAAGAAAAAAATATAGGATAAAAGTAATCAACTGGAAAAAAGCAAATAAATGGTTGGAGAAAAATTGGAATACATTATGGTGGTAAATATTAATATTAAAAAATTATATGAGAAACATCTGCTGGGTATGTAAAAAAGAGTTTGATGCGTTTAAGGGAACAAAAAGATATTGCAGCTTAGCGTGTAATAACAAGGCTTTAAAGGCTAGGGGCAATGGAGTCTCCTATGCTACATGGACCACTCCTACTAAAGAGGAAGACGAAAAAAGAATAATAGAGCTGGCTAAAATGTATCAACAGAGAAAGTGGTATCAGATAAAGCAATTTATGCTAGATGAGATGATGGTGTGTGCTTTCAGATTAAATTTTATCCATAAAAGAAATGATTGATCAGAAAACATTAGTAGAAGAAATACTATCGTTATGGAAAAATGGAAAGAAAGAAGAGGCCAAAAGCTATCTAGTGATGTCAAAGCATATATTTTCTAACAAGGCCATATACGACTATATGTATAAAAAAATGGGGATAGTTAATTCTACAAAGCCTCCTGCTCTATTGGTTAAGGCGCAAGATATGATGGGAGGAAGGCTTTTCGACCAGTATGGGTTCCCGTATCCCGGTCAAAAAAAGAAGACAGAGAGAATAGAATGGTAGCCCCTTGACAAATGGAAAGCGATAATATAAAATTAAATTATATGAAGATAACATTAGATAAAAGTAAATATCATCGATTTAGACTTTATTACGATTACACCCCGGATAGAGTAGAGTTTTGTCGTCAATTAAAGGAATCCTTTGGATGGGACCGTTTTTCTTTCTATTCAGAGGGGAATCAAAAATTTTGGGCCTTCACCGACTCTTTATTTATACCAGTGCTGGCTGAAAAGTTCCCTGAAGTAGACATCTCCCCAGAAGCAGCTGATCTTGTGAAATATGAACAAAGATGGGAAAGAGAAAAAGAGATTAAAAACAAAAAAATAGAGGACATAAGATCCAAAACAGATACTGACTTTGCAGTTAAGGGGCTAAAAAATGAGCTGTATCCGTATCAAAAGATAGGGGTGGAGTTTCTAGTGGAATCCGAGGGAAGAGCCATTATAGCGGACGGTATGGGGCTAGGGAAGACCTGTCAGGCCATCTCTTTTGCAAAACATATGAATTTTAAGAGAGTTCTGGTAGTCTGCCCTGCTTCTGTTAAGTTTTCGTGGAAAAATGAGGTCTCTAAATGGACTAGATTTTCCTCCATTGTTATAGATAGTAAGACAGATGTCAAAAGCATAGATTCAGAAATAAACATGTGGATAGTCAATTATGATATTTTAAAGAAACACTATGCTCAACTATCTAAGATAAGATTCGATTGCATGATAGGAGATGAGGTACAAATGATAAAGACCACTTCTGCCATAAGGACTAAGGCATTTAGAATGATATCCAAAAATATTTCTTCTATCGTTCTTTTGTCAGGAACACCTCTCCTTTCTAGACCATCCGAACTCTTTTCCTTGTTAAATATAATAGATCCTAAATCATGGGATAATTGGTTCCAATTTGCCAAAAAATATTGTGCAATGCATCAGACAAGATGGGGTCTAGATACTTCTGGAGCGTCAAATATAGAAGAATTACATTCAAGGATTAAAAGATATTTCATCCGAAGAGATAAATCTCAAGTTTTAAAAGAATTGCCAGAAAAGACATTTATTGATGTACCGGTTCAACTAGATAAGGAGAATGAAAAAAGATATACTGTAGCTGCCCAAGATTTGGCTAAATATTTGAGGAAATATGCAGGCAAGGAAAAATCAGAGATAGGAAAGGCTATGGCAGCAGAAAAGTTGACTCAACTTAACATTTTAAGGCAGATAAACGCAGTTGGGAAATTAGGCACAGCTAAAGAATTGATAGAAAGCGTTTTGAATTCAGGAGAAAAAGTATTGGTTTTTTGCTCGTTCGTGGAACCACTAGAGATATTGAAGGAGTATTTTGGAGATAGTGCTGTGATTATAACAGGTAAGACTCCTGTAGAAGAGCGTGGTGGCATTGTGGATGCTTTCCAGAATAACAAGGATATCAATATTTTTTTAGGAGGGTATAAGAGTGCTGGGGTAGGGATAACATTGACAGCAGCTAGCAATTTTATCGGGCTAGATTATCCTTGGAATCCGGCTGATCTTCAGCAAGCTATCGATAGGTTGCACCGCCCCGGGCAAAAAGCTAGCGCAGTTAATGTTTATCAACTAGCTGTCATAGACAGTATAGACGAAGATATGAAGGACACGATTGACCATAAACAGGGCATTTTTGACCAAGTAATAGAGGGGAAGGTATCTGTCTCTGTCGGTAAAGATGCCATGGATTCAGCTGTTAAAAGAGTATTAAGCAATTATTGATTAAAAGAGATAAAAATTGGCATTAGGTCGAGTGTCAAAAGAAGTAATAAATATTAATGAAAAAAAATATGGATGAAGATAACATCTCTGCGCCAAAATGGCTCAGTGAAAATTATGGGATAATACTATCTATTTTAATGGTTATTATGCTAGCAGTCGGGATATATAGCTATAGTAAGAGGACTCATGTTGATAACACTCCAAAATGTCCAGTAGCTAGTGAGTTAATCAATTAAAAAAAACATATGAAGGCGATTGAGCGGTGGAATGGGGATGTACCCACATCTATGGTCCCAGGAGGATCTGTTCCGTTCATAAATTTGACTAAATAGTTAGTATGGCTTATGTAAGGCCTTATATCAACAAATGAGGCCTTACATAGCACTTTGATAAACTTAATACGTATACAATTTAAGAAAAAATCCCTTCTACGGTTCGCCTAATTCGGTGTTCTATCAGGTAGGGTAGATAATTTTTAAATTTAATCATACGAGTAAATTCATAATTCAAATAATAACTATATTTTTAGTGTTATTATTTACTTTATTTTTTGCATGTTATGGCGTAGCGAGAGCTTTTAGTGGGATAGAGAAAAGGACTCCAAATACTCTCCAATACCAAAATTGGGATAATTATAAAAGATAAATTATGGCAAAATCACATCAGAATAATAAATTAAATTTAAATAATATGAATAAAAGAAAAGGGTTTGCTCCCTTAAGAGCATATGAGGATGAACAAAGGACTATTTTGGTCGTAATAGTCTTTTTGTCTGCATTAATTGGAGTTATATTATGAATAATGCTTGGTTAAATATAAATATATGAGAGGAATGGATTTAAGCCACCACAATAGTGTGGTAGATTGGAAAAAAATAAGAGAAGCAGGATTTGAATTTGCTTTTTGTAAGTGTACCGAAGGAACATCTTTTATAGACAGTAAATTTCAAGGATACAAAAATAGTGCTAGAAATAATGATATTTTATTCGGTGCATATCACTTTGCAAGAGGCGGAGATGCTATAAAAGAAGCTGATCATTTTGTAAATACAGTAGGAGAACTGAGATATGGAGAAATAGTGGTGCTAGACTATGAACTTTATTCTATTAAAAATCCGGCCCCCTGGTGCCTGTCCTGGTTGAGAAGAGTAGAAGAGAGATTGGGGTTTAAGCCGTTGTTTTACACCTATCACGCTATATTAAAAACCTATAACTGGAAAGCAGTGTCAGATAACGGTTATCCGCTATGGGCAGCAAGATATGGGTTGCAACAACAAACTCCTAACCCCAAATATTACCCGGATTCAGGAAGTTGGCCTAGGGAGTTAATATGGCAGTACTGTTCTAAGGGGATAGTCCCAGGAATAATAGGGGATGTAGATCTAGATTCATGCGACACTATAATAACTACCCTAAAGACATACGGTAAAAAAGAAAAACCTGAATTAAGCTGCCTCCATTGCCCTATCCATTGCCCTAACTAATTAATAATTTTAAAACATATGGAAGAAGAAATTGAATCACCAGTGGCATTAGAAGCAGATGAAGTAGAAAACATCCCAGAAGGATCTCCGGCTAAAGAAGTTGATTGGACTTTCTTAAAATCTACTGCGTTTTATGCCATCGTTATCGGGTCAGCCAGTGCGTTGCTGCTTGAGCCCAATTTTATAACAACCCCTTGGTATGTTCTGCTAGGAGAGTTTCTAGCGTTAGTATCAGCAGGATTCTGGGGCACTAGAACCCTAGATAGAACCGTAGATAAGTTATCGAAATAATTATGGAGGATGAAAGAATAATAGAAATAGAGAATATGCTTGTAGATAGCGGTGCTGATCCATCTAAAATTGATGATATAATGGATTTATTCAAGGAGAAGGATAATATTTCTATTAATGGAATTAGCAAAGACAACGAGGAAACTGAGGACTCTCTAAAATTGAAAATTATGAATGAAAAAGATTGGCGGAAAAGAGCTTCAATGTCGGCCATGATAATATCTAAATCGTTAGAATAAACTATATGAAAAAGGAGATGAAGAAAGAGGATGCCGGAAACGACATCTTAGAAGAAGCATTGAAAAAATTGAGGAAAATATACGGAGAAGGAGTTATCCTCCAAGACAGCGATGTCCCTAAAAATATTGAGGCCATACCAACAGGATGCTTCGCTATAGACAATCTCCTAGGATGTGGAGGATTGCCTAAAGGAAGGATCATAGAGATTTTTGGAGAACCTTCAGAAGGGAAATCTACTTTATGTCTTTTTTTAGCTGGTCAGGTCCAGAAACAGGGAGGAAAAGTAGTCTATGTGGACGCAGAAAACGCCTATGACGCCTCTTATGCCAAGAATCTGGGGGTAGAGACCAAAGAACTACTTGTGTCGCAACCTGGGACCTTAGAGGAGGCCATGGACACCGTTAGGGCACTGGCTGAGACAAATCAAATAGACCTTATTATTGTAGATTCAGTGGCCGCTTTGGTCCCGAAGAGTGAATTGGAAGGAAAGGAGATGCTAAAAGAAACTATGGCTCTACAAGCCCGTTTATTGGGAAAAGCCTTAAGAATCATTACTGGTCCAATATCTAGGAGCAAAACAATAGCCATTTTTATTAATCAGACTAGAAGTAAGGTCGGAATGGTATGGGGAAATCCTGAGACTACTCCTGGAGGAAAGGCCCTAAAATTTTTCTCATCAGTCCGACTTAAGGTGTCGAAAGGTGACAAAATATTAGGATTAAAGGATGAACAAATAGGTAATACCGTTAAAATAACCGCCGTTAAAAATAAAGTAGGAATGCCATTCAGGAAGGGGACTTTCGATCTTTATTATGGAGAGGGCGTGGATCTTGTGGCCGATACTATGTTAACCGCAGAAGAATACGATGTAATAAAAAAAGAAGGAAACACTTATTCATTTGGGGATACAAAATTAGGAGTAGGAAAAGACAACACCATTGAAAATTTAAAAAATAATAAAGAATTATATGAAAAAATTAGAAAAGAAACTGAAAAAAGTATCAAAAAAGAGTCAGAAAAAAAATAAAGAAGTAGAAAAAATAGACAGATTGTCTCATATCCCCATTGAGTTACGAGATATGATCGCTGAAGATGTAGAAAAATTTAAAAAAATATTAAAGATAGAAAACTATGACTCTAAAATATTTTATAGTACCAAAGAAAATGAAGACAATATGTGCGATTATGAGAAAGGTCTTCCAATAGCAGCCTCCGCTCATGTCGATAATAGATATCTAACTGTAGATATTAGGGTTTATCCTCTGTTGGTAAATGGATGGAAATCAAAAGAACTAGACAAAAAGGATGTCCATGGGATAATAGCTCATGAAATGTCCCATGTTGTGACTCAACCAATGTTTAAATTATGTTATTCAGTCTATAAAAGTGAAGAAGAGATGAAAAATGCATGGGAAAATTTGACTACTATTATTGGAAGATTGGTGGAAACAATTGATATTTTAACAGTTAAAACCCCCCTTGACAAATAGTAAACAAAAGAATAATATTAAGAAGTAATAAATTAAATTAAAAAAATATGGATTCACACTCAATGAGCCCACTGCCAGGGATACAAATAAAAGACGCAGAAACAGAAAAAGTAGAAGAAAAAGCGGTAGAAGATATCAAAACAGAAGAAAATGATGATTTTTTAGACTTTTACACAGCGTTAAAGGAGGTTGTGAAAGGTAAAAAGATTTATAAGTTAGAATGGAATGATAGGGGATTTTATGGATGTATAGTAAAGGAAGTCCTTTGCCTTCATAAACCGGACGGAAAAGACTACCAATGGGTTTTGAGTGAGGCAGATATAAAAGGAACAGATTATATGGTAGTAGAATAGAAAATAATAAGATATAGGTCGATTGTCTTTTATTTAGAAGTATTAAGTAGTAATTATTAAGTATAAAATTATGGACATATTTGAAAGCGTAGTGCCACAGTCGGGGGAATTCTTTAAGTTTAAGAATGTAGGGGATGCTATCCAAGGAACATACATCGGTAAGAGCGAAGGTGTAGACAGTTTTAACAATGAACAAATAATTTATTTGATCCAAGACAAAGACGGAAAGGTTTGGAATGTAGCTTTCAGGAAAGAATCTTTGTTTGTTAATGAGAGGATGGCAGGAATAAAGTTGGGTCAAATTGTAGGATATAGGTTTGATGAAGAGAGAGATAGCAAAAAGATGCCTGGGAAGAAAGCCAAAATTATCAGAATTTATGCGGATAACAAGTTCGTTGACAAAGAGTGGATAGAAAGGCAAAAATTGTTGGAAGATGGAATGAATAATGATCCGGTCTCAAATTATGGGGCTAAAGTGACTGAAGATACAGTTGACAAGGCTATCGTGGATGCATTCGAGCTTCCTACAGATGCGACAGCCGTTTCAGGATCTATGCCGACTACTACAGAAAAGCCTAAAAATGACGCTTTGGAGGCTATCAGGACACTGGCTAAGACTAAAGGGTTAACTCATGAATCTATGGCAGAAGAAGATGCGGATAGGATGATTGAAGAGTTCGCAGGACTAAAGTTGGAAGACGCCAATTTGACAAAAATTATTATAGCTTTAACTGGTTACACAAAATAAATTATGAAAATACTTTGCGTTGGAGATCTCCACTTTAAATATGAACTATCATACGCATCTTCTATACTAGACGGTAGAAAATCAGAATGGGAAGTAGTTAAAAAAACTATTCATGATACCGCAAAATATTGCGATTCGATAGTTCTCTTAGGAGATAGCTTCAATTCAAGGCATAATCATAGCGGTGTAATCAAAGAGTTTATAGAATTTTTAAATGCTTTTGGTGAAAAGGAAGTCCATATTCTTTGCGGAAATCATGAACGGTATGGATCGAACACAGCCGTGGACTTTCTAAAAAGCATTAAAAAGAAAAACATATTTGTTTATCTATCCCCAATGCAGGCGTTAATATCAGGACAGTTAGCAACAATGATACCATTTATGACGCCTGCGTTGCTTGGTGTAGAGACAATAGAAGAAGGAAACAAAGAATTGTCATCAAAATTAAATAAAACAGATTTGGCGTTTTGTCACTTAGCGGTAACCGGAGCAAAAGGATCAGAATTTTTTAATGAGATAATATTAGATAAAAAAGAACTTGAATCAAAATTTGGAATGACATTTGCTGGACATCTCCACACTCCTGAAAAATTGAGTGAAAAAATACAAATAACCGGATCAGTGTTCACTCAAGAGGTAGGAGAAACTGAAAAATTCATATATGTATATGACACAGAAACAAAAAAGACTGAATCGGTCAAACTTCCTGTTAGGGGTATAAGAAAGATAATATGGGAAGAGAGAGATCGAGGAGAGCTTATTCCCAAAGAGACTATACTTAAATGTTACATAACTGATAAAAAAACGGTCGTAGAGGATGTAAAGAAAGAATTAGAAGCTTATTTTGACTCAGTAATCATAATAGAGCAATATGAAAATACTAGACAAAAGGTTCATTTTGAAGAGGGAGGATTAGATTTGTCGATAGAGTCACTACTGAAGGTATACGCTGACACCAAAAAGGTTAATTATGACGAATTAAAGGAGGGTTTTGACCTAATAAAATAAACATATGGGTATATTAGACTATGTTCCAAGAAAACCAGTGTGGACTCCATCTAAAGATGTTAGCAACTCTATAAGGACTGAAAAAATTAAATGCGACCATTGCCATACAACTTTTATGGGTTTCAAATGGATGAAGGAGAGGTGCAGTAAATTAATACTTTGTCCTGATTGTTTTAAAAATAATAAAAAAGATATAGAATAATTAATATTAAATAAATTATATGCCACAATCTTATTATTTTACACAAGCAAGAGGAACTGGAACAGGGATGAATCTATTTTCATATGATGGATCCGCTTCATGGGGAGAGCAAGGGACAACTAATCAGGTCGCAGGCAAGGTAACTGTAAAAACAGGAATAAGCCCAATATTGGCCTTTAAATATATAAAGAAAAAGTTTGGAATACTTGAAAATATAATATTAGATAGAAGGCTTAAGAAACTTGAAGCAGCTTTTTATCAAGCTGTAGATAATGGGCAAGAGGCCCTAGGAGTTAAGATTTTGTCAGAACTGGCTAGAGAGACAAGGGAGTCAGCATTGTATGCTAAGGGTATAAGACATTTCGTGGAAAGAGAGGATATCCTTAAGGTCAAAAATAAAATCAAGGATGGACATATTTCAGATACTCGCTTAGAAGAATTCACTAAAATCATACCTAAAAATGTATTAAAAAAGAAAAAAGAATTGGAAGGAGTTTTTGATGGATTTATAATATATCATTATTACAATGAGGAAATAGAGAAAAAAATAGCAAAGAAACAAAAAAGATCCCCTGATGAACAGGGCAAAATGAGAGATCCGATCTTATTCGGATATATAAAAGAATCAGATAGGCTATATTTTGTAGCTGATTGGGAAGATGAGTATTGTGATTTGACTTTTGATGAGATAATAGATGTAGTGGGGGATAATAAATTAACAAAATATCCAAAATTGGATGTATAAATATAATGATTGTTGTAGGACTGGACCTAAGCCTGACTAAAACCGGATATTCAATAATAAACGAAAAGGGAAAGGTATTGTCTTCTGGAGTGATAAAATCCAAACCCAACGGAGACTCATATTTGGATGAAGTTAACCGCATAAAGAAGATAGTAGAGGATGTGTTTGAGAAGATAAACGAGCAATGCCCCAGTTGTAACCCTGATTTAGTAGTTATAGAAGGAATGGCATTCGCCGTCAGAAACACTACCGCTTTGGTACAAATAGCAGGTCTAAGTTACTACTTAAGGATACAGTTGTCATTTTCAGGAGCTAAATTTGTTATTGTGGCCCCTACATCTCTTAAAAAGTTTATTACCGGATCAGGGAAGGGAGATAAAAGTATGATGATGATGAGTGTTTTTAAAAATTATAAATTTGAGTCAATGGATGATAATGAATGTGATGCATATTCTCTATCGGCATGTGGATTAGCACTCCTAGGATCTCCATTGATTAAACCAGGCGTACCTCAACAAGAAGTAATTAAACTATTAAGTAAACAAATATGCCAGAAGAAGTAAATGAACCAAATTTGATCCTGCCAATACTTTGTCCTCATTGTTCGAAGGAAATAGAACTAGCAATGGATTTTAGACTCCTTCCTCCCAAAGATTCAACCATTAAAGAAGCAGAAATAATAAGTGAAAACAAATGATATTACTCAAAAATATACAATTGGTTAATTTTTTAAGTCATGAAAAAACAACTATCGAATTTGGAGAAAGCGAGAAGTGCCTTATCGATGGGGCGTCTGGTGCGGGGAAATCATCAATCTTCGATGCCATCATCTGGTGCCTGTACGGCAACGGACGAGTCGACAATAAAAACCTTATCAGAAAAGGATATAAAGAGGCTAATGTCATTGTTAGCGTCATCAGGAAAGATACCAAGGGGGATGAAAACTTCACAATTTCAAGAAAGATATCTAATGCAGGAAAACATACTCTCTCAATATCCTCTGATAAAAGTGGACTCAATGTTGCCATACCCACATCTGGCGTTCGGGAAACTCAACAATTCATTGATAGCGAACTCATAGGAGCCAGTTATCTCCTTTTTATTAACAGCGTAGCGTATGTCCAAGGAAATGCAGAAAGTTTTGTATCTCAATCAGCTCCCAAAAGGAAAGAGCTTCTTTTAGAGATCGTCAAGGCTGAGGACTATAAAAAATACTACGAAAAAGCCCGCACAGCGTTATCTTCATTAGAAAAGGAACATAGTAACGTTTTAGGACAGATAGAGGCTCTCAAGGGAGTTTTGAGCTCTATGGGAGATAATGAGAAGCATAGAAAACCCAACATGGACATTATCCTTGGTAACTCTAGCAAGATCACCACTCTAAATAAAGAAATGGCTATTTTAAAGGAAAAGAGCATAAAATTATATGATTCTATGCAATCTATTGTTTTTATAAGTGAAAATTTAAAAACAGCCACAGAAAACAAAAATTTTATAGAAAATATGCTGCATGAGAGAAAAATAGATATATCCACCAAACCTAAACTCATAATGGCTTTGGAGAAATATGGAGATTATGAGAAAAGGGTAGAAACTGCAAAGGATGAATTGGAAAATTTAAGGAACTCGCTTACCACTGCCAGTGAAATAGAAGCTAAAAGAAACGATATTTTGAACCGAAAACCGTTTCAAAAGGATTTTGAAGCAGAACTAGATAGGTTGAAAATAAGAATGAAAACTATAGAAGCCAATCCGGTTTGCCCTAGCGGTGAAAAATGCCCTTATTCAGGAGATCATAGCAAGCAAATTAAAAATATAGGAGAGGATATCATAGTTTTGTTGAAAGAAGAAACTGATGCAAACACTAAAATGGATGAATGGAAGGTAGAATTAGACAATATGCCTGAAAAAAAGGATCTATCACAAATAATCATACAAATAAAGGATAAAGAAACATCAGTAAAATCTCTAGAATCAGGGATGTTGCAGATAGAATCTATAAAAAAAGACATTGAAAATATAGAAGGTATCGAAAAAAAAATTCCTGAAATAGAAGCTACTTTGGCAGAAAAAGTTAAATATGTAGAAGAGCTTACAAAGAAAAAAGAAGAGGCTGAAAAAGAATCAAGGCATGAGGAGCTGATAGAGACTGATAAAAAAATAAAAGAGATAGATGAAAAGTGCAAGGAGTTGAGTTCAGAGGTTTCTAAGGCGACTGCTATTATAGAAATGATAGATATAAATAAAAAAGAACTTAATGAATCAAAAAACAAAATATCATTCCTTGAGATAGATTTGGCTCTTTTAAGCGGAAAAATAAGAAAGGTGGCATGTGCTAAAAATGCCTTTAGTCCAAAAGGAGGAATAGAAACAATGGTAATTGATTATTTGTTGCCTAAGCTAGAAGATCGCATAAATGAAGTATTATCAAAACTATCTGAATTCCGAGTCAGGTTAGATACGCAGAAAAATACCTCAGACGGAGAGGGAATAATTGAGGGGTTATTTATAACTATATTAAATGATAGAGGTGTTGAAATGCCGTATGAGGCATATTCTGGCGGGGAACGGCTGAAAATATCGGTAGCTATATCAGAGGCATTGGCAACGTTGCAAAAAGTAGGATTCCGTCTATTTGACGAAGTGTTTATAGGTCTAGATGAAAATTCAACAGAGAGTTTTGCAGAAATATTAGATGAACTTCAAAAAAGTTTTAGTCAAGTTCTTTGTATAAGCCACTTGATCCAAATAAAAGAATTATTTGATAAAAAAATAACCGTAATAAAAAATAATAATCAATCTTATGTCAACAGACAAAAAACCGCCTGAAGAGGTATTAAAAGTTTTAGCTTCTGAAAATGTGATAATAAAGGAGGCGTCTCCCGGGACAAGTGCAGATTCTAAAACATCAAAAGATGAAGAAAAGCTTCCGAAAGAAGAAGTAGAAAAAAGGCAAAAAGTAGTGGCAGAATATACTAGATTGCTTTCTAGGTATTGCAAACCTCATAATAAAAAGTCAAGATGGGTGACTGAAGAAGATTTAAAAAGAGTATTAACTGATGGAAAAGATATGGTCACTTTATGTAGTGTCCCTGTAGGAAACTATTCTGGAGGGTCAGCCATAGCGCATACGCAGATAGATGATAAAGATCCACTTAGATTTTTTGTACTGTTAAAAGGAATGGTTATTATAAATCCAGTCATTTTTTTGACTACAAGAACGACCATAGAAAAAAACGAAGGATGTCTTTCTTTTCCTGAAGAAAAGGTAAGATTAGGAGTTCCTAGATTTAATAGGATAACTGTTATTTATCAAACTCTTGAAAAAAGTGACAATGAATCTGAGCCTAAACTTTCCAAACCTATAACTGAAAATTTGAATGGAGGAATGAGTCATATGTTTCAGCATGAAACATCTCACCTGAATGGAAGTAATATATACGATGATGACTTTAAAGCAGAATCTTGTCATGGTTTTGGGGATGGGTTAATAAGCGAGGAAGAGGCTAAAAAGTTATTTAATTAATTAATTATAAAAAATGAACAAAATTATTTGCCATGATTGCAAGCAGGAGTTGGAGAAGGACCAGGAGTATATTCCATACAAGGTAGGAAATGATTCCTATGCCAAATGCAGGCACTGCTATGAATTGGATACCATACTGAGGAATTTCCAACCGGTAGAGTGCTACAGTCGAGTAGTGGGATATATAAGGCCGGTAGCCCAATGGAATAATGGGAAAAAAGCAGAATTTAGTGATAGAAAGGTGTATAAGATACCAGTTAAAGATAACAATTAAATAAAAAATATATGAAGCATAAAGAAAAAGTAAAATTATTCAAAAGCATGAGTGTCACTAAAAAAGAGAAGAAAAGAGGAGTAAAGTTATTTGACTCAGCGGAGTGGGACAGACGTAAAGAGTCAAAAAAAGACAAGCAATTTAATCAAGGTAAAAAAAATAAATAATATGGAAAAAGTAGATTATATCGAAGACTACCTAGCGTTTGAATCTAATTTTAAAAGGACGCAAGTGTCTCCAGAGGAGGTAGGAGAGTTGATCATGCATATGACCGCTTATTTCATCAGGTATAATGTCAGATTAGGAGAAGCAATTAAAAGAGCTTCTATTATTAAAGCTAATCTGCAAAACCAATCAGATCCTATCACCGGTAAATCCATGAGCTCATCCAAGGCCGGAATTCTGGCAGACGCTACTCCTGAGGCCCATATGTACGAAATGGCTAGAATCCATGTGACAAACATCCAGGAGATAATAAACTCCATGAAAGTTCTGCAAAAGAGTTTGACCCTAGAATATTCAAACAGCAATCTATAATAACTATGAATATTATATTTAATTTATAGTTAATTTATGTTTTATGGAGATAAAACGCACCTGCAAAATATGCGGGAAAGAATTCACAGCGATAAAAACAAACCAGTTCTTTTGTTGTAGAAAGTGCTTTAAAAAAGACTTTTATGCAAGAACTAGGATTAAGCTTCAATCGTTATGCAATAACCCAAAGTATCCAGATAAGACATGCCCCCTCTGTGGTAAAAAATCTAGCTTAAATTTTGATCCCATAAAAAAACCTGATTTTTATTCATCATGGACATGTCCATATTGCGGAGTACCTAATAATATTGTTCTAAAATATCAAAATGAAGAAAATTCTAGATCAATAATAAAAAACATCCTAATAACGATTGGATGCCCTGATCAAATGAAAACAGTACAGCACACTCAAATATATAACATACCGATAATAAGTCCTGAGCAGGGGGATACAGATATAATCACTTTGGCTTGTGAATCTATAAATATTATAGAAGTACAAAAGATGAATAGGAAAAAGATAACTTTTTCCTAGTCCACAGACATCCTCTTTATATTATCCCACTCTCCACTATTAACCAAATTTCTAGCATCTTCTGCTCCCTTGCCCTCTCTAAGAACTACTATATCAAAATTTTTGTTATATGCAGGTATTATCTCACTTCCAGTGTGTGGTGTGGCAAGATCTATTTTATTCTGACCATTAAATCTCTTATTCATTGTATCAGCGATAAGAAATTTCTTTTTTAGTTCAGGCACCCATATTACTGTGCCCATTCTTAAATTTCCAGTGATCCCGTCTTTTTTCAATGATGTCGCCGCCATTGAGTCATCTATAAATATACCTGAGGCTCCTTTCCCTATATCCTCTTTTTTAGAATCAGGTCTGTTTTGAGCCGTATGATATGGATCATAATTTGTACCAGTGAATGATGAATATGTTTTAGGCGTTGTAGGAGCGGACTGTTCGACTGGTGCAGCCGGCTGAGTATCTTGGTTGCCATTTCCATAGAAAACAGCTTTAGCTGGAGTATTTAAATTGCTCCACATATCCCCTATAGAGTTTCCAACAGTACTGACAGCTTTGTTAACATATCCTCCTAAATCGCTCAACCATCCTCCACGACCGTCAGGATATCCCGGTCCTCCTGTCCCGTCAGGTGCACTAGGATGCTTAGTTGTTTCATCTATTATTTTTAGAGCTCTTCTTAAGTTTTTCATTACATTTTCAACATTGCTCTGGATAATTTCTGGAGTTTGCCAGTTTGATCTTTCTTCAGGATCTTCTAACGCCTTGGTAAGGGTTTTCCATTGTTGTTTCAATTTTATAACGTCACTTTTAGCAGCCATGAATTCTGTCTTTTTACCTTCTTGAACGTTTAACCTATCCATATATTTTTTATAGATATCATTAAAGAATTCATCTGTTTTTTTGTTTACCTCCTTTACTTGATCAGGACTCAAATTTGAAAAACTTCCCTTATAAAATTTAGGGTTAAGAAATAATTTGGTCTGGTTTAGCTTGCTGACTTTGCCGTTAAAAGGCTTAGACGCTTTTATAGAATCATTATGAGCCTTAACTATAAACTGCATTATGTTTCTAGCATCTTCTACCCCTTTTCTAACAGCTCCCGGACCTTTATTTGATTCTCCAGCCATTTCTATCGATGTCACTCCTGGCAATAATTGGAAGTCAGCTTTAGAAAGATTTTTTATCATATCTTCTTCAACTGGATTCTTGGATATTCTAATTCTATTTGCATCTAATTCTCCCTTTCCAATGCCGCTATTAGTGAGATCACTCTCCGTCACCTTACCTTCCATATATTTAGCCTCTTGGAGTGCTCTCATTCTTTTCAACTCAGCTGACAATTTTGATCCTTTATTACCGGTAGCTAGGGCATTTATAACATCCTTAGATTGATCGAATCCTTGTAAATCTTGCTTAGTGTTTGAAGTTTCAAAATAATTTTTGAATAATTTTTTAGCCACTCCTTCTGTCCCGAAAGCCCTACCCAACAACTCTCTGACAGTATCGTCTTTGGCATAATTTTTTCCAAAATTATCTGATAGCCATGAATTTAATGTGTGGCTGAATGAATGGGAATAAGATCCTGGTTCTGAATTTTCCAATCCTTTTTTTGCCCAAGTTATTAATTCATCCCCGGATTTGAATCTCCTATTTTTAAGGACATCATAATCGCTAGTTTTTGTAAGAGGATTTTTTTCTACAAAATTTAATTTAGGAGAATCTTGCTTTACTTCTGCAGTCGTTGTTTTCTTCTTTGTAATTATATTCTCTTTGTTTAAAGTATTGACAAGCGATTGAGCGTCTTCTATAGGCATATCGAAAATATCTCTCAATCTATAGGCAACGTCACTCAGCAAATGAGGTTCTATTTCTTTCTTTATTTTTATAGCCTCATCTGTTGTAACGTTAGCTGGTTCTATTTGCTTTATTTTTGATATCATTGATTCAGCTACCATCTCTGCCCCACGGCCAGCCTTAAAAACACCAGTGTCTGGATCAATAGGTGTATATTTTCCTCCTCCTTGGGGATTAGTTTCTTCTATAATTTTTTTAGCACGAGTTACCATCTCGTTCGCAGATGACCCTTCTCTACTTTTTGTAGAAGTAGTTCCGTATTGAGTCATCTCTTCAGGAGTCATCTTTCTTGATGTAACAGGTCCATTTTTATCGTTAGCAGGTAATTCTTCTTTTGCTGCACTGACTATGTTATCCACTAACTTATTTTCTGGTACAGTTAATATAACCGTAGGTTGAGTATTCTCTATATTAGAGTTGTTTGAAGGAATTAAACTATTATCAACGCGATCTTGAACCGTATCTCGAGTATTGTTATTATTTATAACATCTTCTTGACCCGTATACTGAATATTTTTCATTTTTCCTTTAATAGGCAAGTCAATAGTAGCTTTTCCTAGAGCATTGGATTGAAGTATTCCACTTTCTATATATGTTTTCATGAAATCCAACTTCAATTTAGTAGCTACACTTACATTTTCAGAATTAACAGCATCAACTAAAGTCTTGACCCCCTCTCTCATTGTCATATTATTCCTTTTGTCGAATATTTCTTGTGCTGAAGTGTCCTCTAAAAGTATATCAAAATTTTCTTTGAAAGCCTTTTTAACTTCTCCTGGATTAGGAGCTTCTAAAGCTTGCTCCATGGATATCAATATGCCTCTAGTGGCCTCTTGAGGGACAGTGACTCTATTAGCAGTCAATGAGGTAGTATCTGATATAGGTATCCTTGAAGACGCAGGTTTTACTATTTTTTTGTTTATTTCAGCTATTGCAGCGGATTTCTGCCCTGCGTTTCTGGCTGTTTCTAACCCTGAAATAGACATAGAAAGGTGATTTTCATCAGGCAGCATGGCTAATCTATCTCCTAATTGTTTGCTATAGATCCAATTTTTATCTTTTAAATTTCCCACCAAGAAACTTTTTTTATTAGTAGTAGAAGGAGTAGACATTGGATCTATATTCATTACTAATACTTTGAGGTTATTTTCTCTCATAGCATTGGCGATATCATCTTTGTTGTATTTTAAAGGAGGAAGACCCTTCTCTCCATTAGTTTCTATATAGTCCTTAACAAATTGTTGGTTGTTGAATGCATATTTCCCCGTCTCTCTTCGGTGTTCAGAAGCTACAAAGCCTAGATCAACTATTTCTTTTTGACCTGTCTTTTGCTTTGTGGCCGGATCAACCACCCATTTCACTCCAAAGACCTGAAGAGCGTTTTCAGGGTGTAGGTCTATAGCATGTGTACCATCAGCGATGTCTTTAGGATTTATTAACTTATTTCTCATGCTGAACAAAGGAGCCATATCGCTTCTATCCACAACTATCAAGTTTGGAGAAGAATTTGCTTTATCTGCCAAGAAACTTGCTACCTTAGGGTTATTCTTATCTAATCCGAATCCGGTTATTGTCACCGTTCCATCTGGATATTTTCCTGATGCAGGGTTAGTATCATTATTAAATGAGTTTTCCATGAATGAATCATCTATAGCATCTACAGCTTTTTTAGCTACAGGAGGGTTCAAATATGAGTCTTGTGCGTTGGCTCTTGATGTGAGAGCATCTTTAGAAAAAGATAAAAGATCATCCACATCCGCCTTATTCCTCATTTCTCCTACTAAACCACCTTTATAGAGTTGTCTGGATGCGGCCACGATACGCTTAACCTCAGTTAAGGCAGTTTGAAGATCCATGTTATCTTCAGCAAACATCGTTTTATCCCCAGCATATTCATTTCTTGTCTGATAGTCTTTTCCAAATTCCTTAGATATAGTGGCATCCTGAGCTTTACCGGCTTTATAAGCATCTTTTCTGGCTGATAGTGAAAATTTATTTAAAAAAGATAATTTGGTAGGCTTTAAACTATCAATTTTTGATTCTATCCCAGAAGCAAATTGTTTAAAACTTGATAAAGACTTTGAAACCGTTTCTGGAGCTAAGTCTTTTCCAAAAAATAATCTATTAAATACATTCTCTATCGCCTTATCCTTAACTTTTTGTATGTATTCTTGATTATGAGCAGTAGATGGGACTTTTTGCCCTGGTTTTAATTCTGGGAGATATTCAGGGGCATAATGGCTTAATGAAGCATATGAGAGGTTATCTACAGCATTATTAAAATCTACAGTGATAGGATTCTTATACTTATTTCCTCCCAAAGCTTCTATGTTGTTATATCCAGGTTTTTTATAGGTTCCATGAGCATGCATAGCCCCAAAGACCAAACCGTTGACTATGGCATCTGTAGGATCATCAGGATTGGCCAAAAATGAAAGGGTAGTAGGGACCATGACTGAATATGCAGTACCTTTTATAGTAGGTGAAGCCACTCCGGTTACGGCTCCATAGAGAGAATCTTTTATAATATTTGAAATAACACTGTCTTGCTCAGAAATAAGTTGTTTTCCAGATATAATATCAGGATTAAATTTGTTAGCTATAAATTGTTGACCTTGACCAAAAACTGCGCTTGTCCCTGCAAAAGTACCTAATTGTTTTACAAAATCAGGATTATTTATTGCCCTAGTCAAATAATTAGGAGTAGTATTAACTGTTTTGAACACTGTTTCTATTGTTTTTGTATTTTCTGCGACATTGACTCCGTCAGCGATACTCTTTAAGGCGTTAGCTTTGTTAGCTATGCTTGTAGCCCCTCCTGTGGCCTCTCCAGTAGCCTCTACGGCCTTCGCAGCCTCAGCGATGGTAAACGCCTTTCTAGTCGCTAAAACAGCAGATGCGCCTCTATATGCCTTAAACGGCAATAAAAGGGCTTTTGTAGCCAAAGACCACGGTACTAATGTTCCTATAGCCAACCCGGTTATTCCAGATGCTTTAGCAAAAATAGATTCATCTGAATCAATTTCATATGGGACAAACCCTGCTGTACCTCCAGATACTAATCCCTTGCCGAATTCCCGTATAGGGTCAGGTAGAAATCCTTTGCCCCAATTTTTTGCTGCTTCAGGTATTCCTCCAATGACATCTTTTGCTGTAACTGGTTTTGCATCATACCAATGAGCCAGTTTTTCTCTAGCTATCTCTATACCGGTTTTCCCGCCTTCTGAGTCTGAAATTAGACCTACAGTGTTTGGTTTTGGAATGTCACTAATGTCAGCGTTCTTCCATTCCATTGCCATTATTCTGGCTTTATCTAAAGTAATATCACCATGGGCGTATAAAGTATATGCTATGGCTTGAGCCTTTGTTTTTCTAAAGTTTTCTTCCGGGTTAAGAAGTTGTCTATTTTCAGCCGTATCTGCTCCTCCCAATGATAAAGGCATAATATGGTCGATAGTGCCCATAAATCCTGGGATGTTCCCCCTGATAGCATCATCGTTGTCCCTATTAGTACCTCGAGTAGTCTTTACTAAAAGAGATTTATTATTAGCATCTTCCACATATTGCCCAACCTGTCCGTCAAAAGACATGTTCCTTATTTGCGGCTTTGAGGGAGTCCCCCACGATAATTTCTCTCCGTTTTCAGTAAAAGAAGCTGGTGTCGCAAACTGGCTATAATCTGATGGGATAGGGATAGGTTCTTTTAAATTATCCGTAACTGGCATAAATTGATCTCCTGATATCCTATCTCCAGCAGACTTATTAAAGTCTTTTCCATATTTAGCCATTAGTAGGCTTCTCGTTGCTTCATATTCTGGAGATCCCGGAGATGCATTTTGCGGTATAGATATTTCTGGATTCATTGCAGTGTAATCAACTCTTGGGGAAAAACTGAGGGAGTTTCTTTTCGCAGCAATAGCAGCATTTTGTTCTCTAATTTTGGCTATTTGGGAACTTAAACGAGGAGGAAGAATACTCCTTTTTATCATGCTTTGGTATGAATCATTTTGTGATATATTAGCCAATTTTTTATATTAAATTAATAATATGCTTCAATAATCTTACCAATATTTTGAGCTATTTGTTCGTCTGAAAAAGGATTATTGGTGTCATATGGATTATCGTTATTCCAATTTTCGGTAGACGATGTGGGGTAAATAAATCCATTGGCAGCATTTGGATATTGCCCATTATTTGATGCAAAAACATATGCTGCATAAATTGCCTTAGATATAGATTCATCAATAGTATTTCCCAATGCATTGGATACATTTTTTACAAATGTCTCTTCAGATGGAGTTTTTCTAGCACCTATCCCGAAAAACCCTGTTCCAGGTGAAAGTAGTTTGATTTGTTCAGTAAGTTTAGGAATTGATTTAGCAGATAATAATTGGGAAGATACTGCATTACCCAAATATCCTCTGGCTTGTATAGCAGCCTTTCTAGCTGCATCTGCAGAAATGTTATCTCCTGCCTCCGTGAATGCAGAAGCTAAATTTGTTAACTGCTGTATTCCTTCCTTCGCCATGCTTACTTTTTTAGCGTCAGTAACACCGTTCCCTGTAGATGTCCCATTATCATTTGGCTGATTTATATAATTTTGTACTCCCTTTATATATGAGAGCATGACTCCGGTAGGCGTTATATCTTTATTTCCAGGGTCATTCGCTATTGTAGTTATTTCTTGCACTAAATCAGTCCCGGGTATTGCGACATTGTCCTTGTCCACTATAACTCCTTTCAGTTTAGCATTTTGATCTATATAGCTAGTTTGATCAGCCAATGTTAGGGGGTCTGCTGCAGCTTCTTTCAAAGCCTTATCCCGTTGAAGAGTCAATATATCAAGTTGCATTTGTTCTGCTGGAGCAGCCTTTAATTCATTGTACATGCTCTCAAATGATGCCAACTGAAGTTTATATTCTTCTGTCGTAATGGCATTTTGGCTAGTAAGTAATGCGGTAGCTGCAGTTATATCTGAATTATAGTCATCAACTTTAGCCTTAAGAGCATTTGTATGTTGTTCTACCGCATCGTTCAAATAACCAATGTATGATTGATTCTGACGTCCACGAAGGGTATAGAGATAGTTTAATTGAGCGTTAGCCTTGGCAGCATTGGCTGGATTAGACATATCTGATTCCGTCATCGATTTGTCTATAAATTTATCTATTTCCTTATCTGTTTGCTCAATATATGTATCTCTTCCTTTTATATAGTTTGTGATATCTTTAGGGAGAGTGACTCCTTCAGCTGTCATCCTATCCACTTCCTTTCTTTCGGCATCAATGTCATATTTATCCCAAATTGATTTTTGATTTTTAGTTGTAAGTTCCGACAACGTTCCTCCTAATGTCTTTTTTGCTTCATTCAAAGCAAATGTTGCTGATCCCATATTAGAGTCGACTGCTGATTGAGCGTCACTTAAAATAGGGTTATGATCTCTTATAAAGTTTCCTTCAGCTAGTCCAGTAGGGGTTTCTGACGGGACATAATACCCTGAAATTGTAGATGGGGCTACATTAGATCTCCTGTCTACTTTTCCATCTTTATTCCAATTACTTTCTACAAGGTTTAATGTCCCATCAGAATTGACGGATTCCACTACAGCCACGTGGCCATAGGATTCGTCAGTTTTTATAACAGCTACCGCACCTGGGGTTGGAACACTGGAATTAACATTACTCATTTTTTGTTCGTAAGAGTCCCCAAATGTCCTTGTCCCTAAATAATCGTTTACAAAAGAGCCACATTCACCTCCAGTTTGCCCATTAGTAACATTTAGAGATACTGCTTTATTTGACAAAGGAGTATTTGTTATAGAGCTGTTAGGGTTTACTTTATTATTAGAAAGACTAGCTCCCATGTTTGTGGTGGCAGATTCTGTAATATTATCTCTCGTAGACTGTGGATTAGCGTTGGCAGAAGTATCAGTGGTCTTAGCCGGTGTCCATATATTATTTGAAGAACTGGATGGAACAGTAGATGGATTCCAAACAAGCCCATTGGTCTTATTTTTACCTCCTGTATTTAATGTATTAGACTGCTGCCCACTTGCATTAAATGGCATAACATAGTTGTTATTATTTCCTGAACTTAATCCTGTGGAACTAGGTTGACCAGTAACCTCATTATAAACATTTTTAGCTCCAGTAGCTATAGCAGATCCTACGTCTTTTATACCATTCCAGGATTGATTATATCCATTGCCTATGGCTCCTGTGACAGCACTAGCCGCGTTGCCTATTCCAGAGAACATATTACTATATGCGTTCCCTACAGCTCCTACAGCATTAGAAACTCCAGAAGAAATTCCATTCCAAACATCACTAAAAAATCCTCCTCTTCCATCGTTATACCCCGGTCCGCCCATCCCTCCAGGTTGAATATTTGGGTAGCTATTGGAAATATTATTAAAACTAGGTTGTTGAGGGACTCTGCTAAAAGATGACATGCCATTTAAATATTGACTCTGAGTTTTTTGTGGAATAGCAGGAACACTTCCATAAGTTATTCTAGCCTGAGGTATTTTGTGAAAAATAACCATTCCTTTAGAATTATATTCAGGTTCTTGAGGTTGTGGTGTGCTAAAAGATTGCTCCTGCATAGAGTAGTCACCGGGGCCTCCCATGCCTTCATTATGAGCATGAAGCTTGTTCATTATGCTAAAAATCTTCTTCGCTTTTGTACGAGAAGTGCTTCCTATAGGAGAATTTAACGCTTCTCTAATAAGAGAAGCTGTTTCAGGATGTTTCATCATGCTTTTAAGCATGTCTCCCCTGCTAGATTTAAACGAAAATTCACTCATAATGTTTATACTAATATATTGGTATTATACTAAAGTGCTTTTATATATGGAGTAGGATTTATGTATTTGGAATAGGCGTTAACTATGCGATAATCTAAATTTGATGGATCACCTCCTGTTGGAGAATATGTTGCTCCAGACTTACCCAAAGTTGCCACTGACTGGCCTTTTGAGATTTTTTGTCCTGGTTTTGCTAATATAGATTGCAAATGATGGAATTGATGGGTGTTCCCTGATGCATCTTTCAATTCTAGCGTATTTCCATAGTTATTTTCTCCCTGAGAGTGTCCAGAATCTTCTTTTACAATAACTCCATCTACTGGAGAATGAATAGGAGTCCCCTCCGAATTGGCTATATCTACTCCTGGATGAAAATTTTCTTGTTCTGTTTTCCCTCCGAAAGGAACAGTTAAATTACCTAAGCTTAGGTTTTTGAATCTTTGTTGTGGATTTGGTCCTCTCATTATTTTTTATATTAGCTTATTCCAGGAAGCAGTTTTCCTGTATCCACTACTGGTTCAACTGGAGTCAATGACTCCACCGGGACAGTTTTATCTGTAGTCGTGGGAGTCACTATTTTATTAAACTGAGTTCCTGCTGAGGTAGCTGAATCTGCCCCCGTGGTAGGTTTTATTGACCCCAAAGCTACTCCTTCGTTATAACTCTCTAATAAATTAGCAAGTGGAGTATTCAAATCTTTATATTGAGATTTTGCTTGTTCTATATCTAAAAATCCAGTATCGGATGGGTTTACTGTCTGAGCTATAACGTTACCATTTTCGTCCTTTACCGCTGTTCCTAGTGTCCCCATATTTGCTCCTAGATTGCTTCCAGTCATATATTTCTGATATAAAGAACTCCTATAGTTACCATTTGCATCCAAGACAGATGAAATACTCCTTTGGATATCTTCGTCAGACATATTAGGGTATTTAGCCTTAAGATTAGCAACGGTTAAAGAATTCCTAATCTCATCAGACGGTAATAATCCCCATGCTTTAGCCTTTTCTGGATCTGACGCAATCAATGCTTTGATTTGATCAGGAGTAGCAAATTTTGTATAATAATCTTGTTGACCAGCCTCTTCTTTTGTATTTGCCTCATCTCTAGCCACTGAATCAGATCTACGTATGCTAGCTAAATAATCATCCATTGATTCATTTTGTATGCCACTGTTTGTTATATTATTTTGCCCTGCCTGGCTTTTTATTGTTTGCATCTGATTCCACGCCTGATAAGCATCATTAGAAAGATTAATCCCTAGCGTCTTTTCTATGCCGCTCTTTAGTGTTTTCCAATTATAATCAGCTGCTGCTTTTTCTTGATCTGTACTAGCGTTAACCTGTTGTTGAAGTATGTCAAAATAAGCTGTACTGAGTTTATCTGAGGCTGCTTGGTATTCAGGCGTCCCCGGTATAAGTTGAGGAGTAGTAATATTAAAGGCTTCATCTGGTAGGTTAGACACTGCTAAATCTTGAACCGTAGATGAATTAGTCTTTCCAGCGTCTATCCACTTAGAATTAAGTTTTTTAACCTCACTAGAAGATAATTCTCCTCCAAAATCTTGGCTAAGAATGTATTGTTGAGCTTCTGAAGATAACTTATTCATTGCTTTTTGAGCATCCCCAGATATATTTTTTCCTGTGTCCCCTATTGCAGAATATCCAGACTTTGCGGCTCCTCCACCCCCTGAAGAAGAACCAGCAGAAGACCCGGGATATTCGCTTTTAGGTCTGCCAGTTTCTCTAGCCCATTTTTCTCTTGCTGATTCTTTAGCCATACTTATTCTTTAGATTCTTTAAAACAATGACCTATATCTAAATATATATCTTTTAATGTATATTTGCCATAGGCCATAGATGAAATATAAAATGCCATTAGTTTGCTGTCTTCCTTTAAATTATCAATAAACTTAGGTGGAATTCCTGTTTTATCTTCATTAACTTTTAGTAAGGAAAGAAATTTGTCTAATGCTTCAGTAGCCATAGATTCTGCTTTTTCATCAATGGGCTTTCCAAATCTACTTTTCAATTGATGGGTGCTAAAGTGAATCGGCTTTGTAGTCCCATTGTCCTTTATAGCATATTCAGGTCCAAGAAGGCTGAAGTCAGCTAAGACACCCTCAGTTATTTCCCCATCCTTATCAATTATGGGCTGATGAATAGTTACTACACGGCTCAATGCCTCTTTTAAGTCATCCCCGAAAGCAGCATCAAGGGCCATGTGAGATTCAAAAGGCCTGATTGTATGATCCTTTTTATTAGCTAACCAATAAGTCCCGGGACCGAATCCTTCTTCCCCAGTTGAAAATTTTATTAAAGCTTCATCTCCCATGAAATATGGGGTTCCGTCTTGAATTGGGTATGAATTTGAGTGTATATTTTCCATATTTTTTAGTATAACATCGTCCTATTTAAATAATTATTATGGTGAAGGAGAAACTGAAGGAGAAACTGAAGGTGATTTCGATGGGGACTTAGAAACTGAAGGAGAAACTGAAGGTGATTTCGATGGGGACTTAGAAACTGAAGGAGAAACTGAAGGTGATTTCGATGGGGATATTGAAGGTGATTTCGATGGAGAAACTGAGGGTGATTTTGATGGGGATATTGAAGGAGATTTGGATGAAGAAGGAGATATAGAAGATGAAGTAGAAGGAGATTTAGACGTAGAAGGTGAAAGAGAAGGAGAAATAGATGGTGATAAAGACGGAGAAAAGGATGGTGACGCTGAAATGTATGTTTGATGATACATTGTTATCCCTTCGTCTACAGAAACTCCTTCATGTAGTGTTCTATCTAACCCGACAAAAACTATTTCAGAACTATAAATTAATTGAGAACCTTGATATATATTTAAAAGTCCTTCTGATACCTCAGAATCAAAGGATAATTTATATGTGTTTCCAGAAACTATGCCTAGGTTTGATTGGTAAAAACAAGGCATACAAGCCATTAGGTTGCTTTCTGAAACGGTTATCTGATCAAAAACTAAAATATCCATAAAATTATTCGGTAATATCCATTGTGTTACCAGAGAATATTATTGAGGTTTGAATTAATCTACATAGTTGTTTGGATGAATCCCTCCACGATATTCTTATTTCCCTAGCCAGAGGGGGGCTCGGTATATTACTTTTATCTATTGAATGTATTTTTAATGTGGAAACACCTTTTGAAACAGTCCCCTGAAGCTCATAATAATCACCGTCATCTAAGGCGACAAAACATTTCATTGAATTCCCTCTTTGAGTCCTATTCACTATTGCTAATGGAGTTGAGAAAACTTCAAAACTTTGATTAAGCTGCAATTGCTGTGAGTCTGCTCTGAAAAATATCGGGTCACCCTCATCTGTGGTCCCTGAAAGGAACTCTTTGACTGAAAAATTAGGCCCTGTTTCATCAGTTATTACCTCTTTTAAACTTATATTGTCCACAGATATATTCGCTGAATTACCATCAGATTTAAATAGGAGTAAATCTCCTGAGCTATCTGCTATAAATTTTAAGTCTATTGTAGCCATATTTTAAGGTATTAAAAGTGTCATATTATTAGAACTTTTATCCCATGGATCTGAATATTCCCATGAAGATACTGTGTCGGAAAAACTACCATCGTTTATTAATTCATCACCTAAAACAGCATTTCTCCCTAAAGAGATAGAATTCATGGTCAATCTTTCTACCCCGGATGAATCTAAATATGTTTTAAACATTGTAGATGTCACATTTGTATGTATGTACCAGTTTTGATCAGCAGTAGCATATTCTACACACACCTTTGGCAATACTTTCAGCAAAGACCCATCATTTTTATAGAGAGTGACATCTCCTATTGTACAAAAGATACTTAATCCTTTAGACCCCATTGCTCCTGATTCAAGACCTGCTTTTGTCGCCCCGCCTATGTATCGCTCTATTTTGCGAGAAAGAAGGCTAGGGACTCCTCCGGATGTAACATATATTCCAGAATAATGGAGGAAATAAAGAGCTCCATTCTTTACATATCCATTTCTAGAGCAACATCCCACATTCATATCAAAATTTTCCAAGCTATAATCATTCCAGGTCATCAAAGCATTCCTATTGGCTATCATGAGAATATTCCCTATTGGCACCAACATAGTGATAGCATCTTCATCTCCTCCTACTAATTTAAATGTATCATATTGCTTTACATCACGTCCTACTGAATAAGAGTTTGATACCCATCTATATTGTTTTTCTCCGGTAAAAGTGCCTGATATCCACAATTCATCAGCAGATAAAAAGGAGGAATAACCGCTTTCAAAGGTTACATCATAACTGTTGGCTGTAATACTTGATGAGTCTGCGTCTTTTATGGTTATAGACGCTATTTTATTGTTTCCACGATATATATCATATAGATTCATTCCAGTATCGGTATAAATATACTTTGTATCAGTAAGTTTTAATACCCATTCGTTATTACCATCTACAGAAGACAAATCACCATCTAACAATGAAATCAACCCCATTGGATATGAAGATCTAAGTACTGTTGTCTTTAACTCGTTCCCATCATTATCACAATAATCTGCTACGTATATTCTACTTTTGTATGATGCTATGTTTTTAGATATTGGGCTATTGAATAATGATCCTGGAGAAGCTGATGTAGACATATTTGTGGTGACACCTATTTCACCAATTATCATCCTATTTGGATCTACTCCGTTTACCATTAATATATTGCTGTCTACATTGGCAAAGGTGCAATTATTAAGCGATAAATTAATCGCCATATCGTTATTTATTTTTGTCCATACATCACTAGTATTAAGATAATAAATATTTGCGGTTACTCCGTCTACAGAGGAAACTCTTAATAATCCCTTGCTTAAAGAGCCTCCGTCTTCAAAGTAGGTCAACCCGTAGTCTCCTTCACTTATAAAAACTGCTCCATCATTATCTGTTCCTACTACTGTTTGCCCCTCTCTTTTATCTAGAACTCCTATAACCTTAGAACGAGCATTCTCAGCATGAATAAGCTCAGTTTTAGTGGCAATAGTTTGCTGAACCGTTGAGTTTACTCCGTCAAAGTACTGAATAGATATTCTATTTTGATTTGTTCCTGATTCTTTCATTATTTTTATGTGTTACAAGTAGGATCTATTCCCCACACATCTAAGTCAGCAGAGCGTTTAACCGAGGATTGAGTATACAAATCTACAGCATTTTTAAACGCCTGCATATATGTGGCCGCCAATGGGTTTGTAAATTTTAAACAGGCACGATAAAGCATATAGTCCTTTAAGCTATAAAAAGCATTATCGGGCAAATCTATATATGTGCTCAAGTTTGTAACCCTGGATGCTTTAGCCCTATATGTATATTTGTAAATAGTTCCTGACTCAGTAGGCGTAGGAGAAAACCCTATATATCTACCCCGGAGATAATGTTGGGTCACTGATGGATTTGTCCCATTATTAGACATTACTCCAGAAACCGATAAAAAATCTATTGGCAACCCATCTTCGTTGGTTATTTCTACCATATCCGAAAAATCATCAGGAAGTATATATTCTGCGTTATTTGCCACTGTGGTAATCGTTTGTGGCGTGGAAACGGTATACTCAACGTTTGTAAGGTTTAATTTAAGCTTTAATATAGACAAAGCTTCGTTTAGCCATGAAAACTTTTCTTTTACAGATACCAATCTTAGTTCATTCGTATTCAAGCCGCTATCAAAATCTGAAAAGACTTGTTGGACAGTGTTTAGGTTAAAACCTAGATAAGGTATGGGATTTGACTCAAGAGACGTTTCTTCTGATAAAGTATTTCTATATTGGAACCAGCCAAAACCAGTAGAATGGCTTGTATCAGCAAAAACACTGTAATATGAGGATGGATCCAAATCTGTCCAGTCTGTAAGAGGGGTGTTATCATCAAATGTTGGGTTCTCATCGGCGATAGTATTTGTGAAGGGGGTCCAGAAAAACCGTATTTGATCAAATTGCAATGCAGTTACCTTTGTGCTTTCAGGATAAGCGAAAGAAGTCGTAACCGCTATATTGTTATTATCTCCTAAATAAATAACATTTCCAGATATTGATCTTACTTTTAAAATTGAGGCGTTAGATTGCCCTATCTCACTTAAAAGAATAGGGGTGCCTACAGCGAAAGGATCTATATTAGAAATTTCTAATGAAGATACATTTGTCTGGTTATTATCTATCAAATAAGCAAATTTTGCCCCATTTACTAATGATCTATTGTCAGCTCTAAGTGTTAACATAATGTTTTAATCACATATTTTATTAATTTTAGTATAGCAAAGTACTTTAAAGGCCTCCATAAAAGTTGTCTGAATATATGGCGTCCCCTTGTGGCCTTCCTAGACTATACCCGTATGTTTTTCTGCTTAACAGTAATTCTTCTTCAACGCTTACGTCATCAAATAGGAATAACGGTATATATATTCCTAGAATTATTGTTTCTGATACAGCAACAGTTTCATACATATCTCCCGGATCCCATGGGCTAGGTGACACAGATGGGGATACTGAAGGAGAAGTTGATGAAGAAGGAGATATTGAAGGTGAAATTGAAGGTGATTTGCTGGGGGATAAAGAAGGGGACTTAGATATAGATGGAGATATCGATGGGGATGATGAATATGATAACGATGGTGAAAATGAGGGAGAAATAGATGGAGACTTAGAAGCTGAAGGAGATATTGAAGGAGATTTTGATGATGAAGAAGATGGAGATGCCGATGGGGATGATGAAACGCTTGGCGAAAGTGAAGGAGATATTGATGGAGATTTTGAGGATGAAATAGATGGCGAAATAGAAGAGCTCGGAGAAATAGAAGGAGATAATGATAGGCTGGGTGAATTTGAGGGAGAAAGAGAAACACTAGGTGAAAGTGAAGGAGATTTTGATATCGATGGTGACATGGACGGCGATAAAGAAACGCTTGGTGAAAGTGAAGGAGATATTGATATACTAGGAGACAATGAAGGGCTTATGCTTCCTGCGCTTGGGGAAACAGAAGGGGAAATTGACGTTGATGGTGAGATAGATTGACTTGGACTAAGGCTTTCTGATAAAGATGGTGAAAGCGATGGTGAGACCGATGGAGATGTGGAAATAGACGGAGAAGCTGATGGAGACTCAGAAATAGATGGAGAAATTGATGGGGATTTTGATGGAGAAAGAGAAGGAGATTTAGACGTAGAAGGTGAAAGAGAAGGAGAAATAGAAGGTGATTTTGATGTTGAAATAGATGAGGATGGAGAAATAGAAGGCGATGGAGAAACCGAAGGAGAAATAGAAGGAGATATAGAAATAGAAGGTGATAATGATGTAGAAGGACTTGGAGATAATGACTCGGATGGGCTCAAAGATGGGCTAATAGAGTAATAAGTGACATAAGAATCAACCATAGATTGATCCCAATATCTATTTTCTACGAAAAATTCGTCAACATATCCCTTGTACCAATTATTGAAAGTTCCTGCGTATTCTCCACATCCTATTTTTAATGTAGAGGTTGCACTACTAGCTAATGGTTCGAAACTTGTAGCGGTTTTTTGTAGAATACCATTGACATACAGGTATGCGGTCAGGGTTGTTGCATTCCATGAACAAATCACATTATTCCATTGAGATACCCTATAGGGGGCAACACACGAAAAGATGTTATTATACGGTATAACAAAAGAAATAGTATTGTTTGAATTTTTGTTTAAATACCAGTCTCGGGGGCCAGTGTATTTTTCTCTATCTACAATTCTTCCAGTAGTCTTAGATTCGTCTGCTTTGAACCAAATAGAAAAAGTAAAGCTTTGATCTCCATAGAAATCAAAATTACTTCCTGAACCACAAATAATATATGAAGAGCTTCCATTGAAGGAAACTCCGTTTCCCACCACCCCATAACTATTGTTATAGCTTAATGCTGCTCCACTTGAAGAAATAGAATTTCCAGAACTGTCAGTCAAGTCTCCTTGGAAATGTAACAAAACTTTAGTTATTGAACTTCCTGCTCCAGAATATTGTTCAGGCATGACAGCCTTAGATGGAGAAAGAGAACTAGACGGGGATATTGATTGTGATTTTGATGGAGACAATGATGATGACGGAGAAACAGAAGGAGATGGGGAGGTGGATGGAGATACAGAAAAACCAACAGATGATGATTCTAATAATATTCCACCTCCATTTTCTTGCAACAGCCTCCCTCCATCTTCCATTAATAAAAAAGAATTTCCTCCTGTAGGAGCATTAGGATTCAATGAAGATGCTATCCTCATCTGCATATCTAGATATGATGAAACATTATCCCATGGATTAGGTAAAACATCATCTGTAAGATAAAAATAATCAAAAGCAGTTAGAGAATTTATTATAAAAGCATCAGTGAGTGCCGTGTCTATTTCCGGCCCCGGCTGGTTATAAACAACATAACCCTTCCTGCTTTTTGGTATATTTGGGTTAACAACATCAGGCCCTATTTTACCGTTAGATTCATACACAATACAAACATCTGGAGCATTAGGCAATGTGAACCATGAATCATCTTCTTCTGTTAAATGAGCATTTGCAACTATAAAATTTGTTTTTGTTCTAGTATATTGTGCTATTTGAGTATATCCAGACAACCCAAAAGTAGCATAATCCCATTCATCAAAGAATATACCATCTAAATCTGGATAGTATTCAAACCATCTAGCTACCTCGGTGTTTATTTCTGCTACACTTCTGTTCCAAGAAGTAGTATATACATAGCCAATTACCCTAATATTGTGGTTATGACACTCTTCAATAAAGGTATGATATAAAGGGCTATTATAGTTTAATGATGGCCATATTGTGGTACTAACTCCTACAGCTAATATTAGGTTAGCATTTCTATACTGGTCAGCTAACGATATAACTCTTTGTATGTTAGCGGTGCTGACATTAATAGTCTCATAGAATGGCACTATTATTCCTACCATATTTTTTTTCTATTTCATTATGATGGAGAAACCGATGGAGAGTCTGATGGAGAAGTCGAATATGAATATGAAGGACTGGCTGATGGACTGGCAGAATAATAAGTGAGATATGCATCAACTGCAGTTTGATCCCAATATGCTTTTTCAATGAAGAAATCATCCATATATCCTTTATAGAAGGCCTCTCTAACATTGTTGCTTTCCCCGCAACCAATATACATAGTTGCTCCAGTAGAAGACATCTGTGTACTGCCGTCACTAGACCCCGCAAGATATCCATTGACATAAACATATGCCGTTTGAGTCAAAGCGTTAAAAACACACATCAATTGATTCCATACATTAATCCTATAATTTGCAGTTACATTTCTATCCGATACTAAAAAGGCAAGTGTTCCACTTCCGGTTTTAGATATTTTCCATGATCCATCAACCCCAGTATTATATCTTCCCATAAAAACACCAGTACTTTTGCTTTCGTCTGCTTTAAACCAAAAAGAACATGTGAAGTGATTTGAGCCATATATGTTGATTGAAGGGCCAATTACATACGATGCAGCCCCATCAAAGCTTATCCCGTTATTTATAACTCCATAACTATTTGAATAAGATACGCCACTTGGATAACTTGTGAATCCATTTCCAGAACTATCAGTACAATTTCCTTGAAAATGAAGTAAGCATTGAGTTATTGATGTTCCTGCCCCAGCGTATTCTTGAGGCATAACTTCTTTTGAAGGAGATAGTGAAGACGAAGGTGAAACTGAAGGTGATTTTGAAGGAGATAGTGAAGACGAAGGTGAAACTGAAGGTGATTTTGAAGGAGATAGTGAAGACGAAGGTGAAACTGAAGGTGATTTTGAAGGAGATAGTGAAATAGACACAGAAGGAGAAATTGAAGATGAAGGTGAAATTGAAGGTGATTTTGAAGAAGATGGTGAAATTGAAGGGGAAATTGATGATGAAACTGAAGGGGAAATTGATGATGAAACTGAGGGGGAGATTGATAGAGATGGAGATAAAGAAGGAGAATATGAAGAAGACTCAGATGGGCTTGTGCTCCCGACGCTAGGTGATACAGAATTGCTTATTGATGGAGAAGAAGAGTCACTCAATGATATCGAAGGAGATAATGATGGACTATTGCTTGATCCAGCACTAGGAGATTGAGATGGGGATATTGAAGGGGATAATGAGTTGGATATAGAAGGAGAGATAGATAACGATAATGAAACAGATGGTGATATAGAAGGAGATAATGATGAACTAGGGGAAACAGAGAGGGAAGTTGAACCTGAAGGGGAGATAGATGGAGATAAAGAGACACTAGGAGAAACAGAAGGTGATTTTGAAAAAGATAAAGAAGGGGAGATAGATAATGACAAAGATGATGACGGTGAAATTGAAGGAGAAATTGAAGGAGAAATTGAAGGAGAAATTGAAGGAGACTTTGACGGACTCAAAGAAGAACTAGGAGAAACAGAAGGAGAACTAGAAATAGCACCAATTCCGGAATTGACATCAGCAAGCGTAGAATAATATGTTACTCCATCTCTAACAACAGGAATCAAGTCTGTTCCTAACAACGGTGTTAAATAAGAAAGTTCAGATATTTTTAAGTCTGCCATATATGTTTTTTAGTATTATTACTTCAACTAATTATACATAAGTACTTCCAAGTCCTATATTTGGAAATCATCCACATCCCCTATAGGCCTATATTCTGGAACATCATATCCCTTTTCCTTTTTAAAGTACATTATGAGTGATTCTGAGACAATTATGTCTTCCTCCACAGTAGTGAGCTCTGCTGGACTAGGAGAAACTGAAGGAGAAATAGAAGGAGATGGAGAGGGGGATTTAGAGGGTGATTTAGAAGGGGATTTAGAGGGTGATTTAGAGGGGGATTTGGAAGGGGATTTGGAAGGAGACTTTGAAATTGAAGGAGAAATAGATGGAGATAAGGAAGGTGAAACTGACGGGCTTAATGAGACGGATGGCGATATTGAAGGAGAAACCGATATCGATGGAGAAATTGAAGGACTCAAAGAAATAGAAGGGGAGGTTGAAGGTGAAATTGACCTAGATGGTGAAATTGAAGGTGATTTAGATGGTGATATCGAAGGAGAAAGTGAAAAAGATGGTGAGGTTGAAAGTGATTTAGACGGTGATATTGAAGAAGATATTGATGGAGAGAATGAACTAGATGGAGATGTAGAAAAAGATAATGATGAAGATGGAGATATTGATGATGATTTTGATGGGGAATTAGAAACTGAAGGAGAAATTGAAGGTGATTTTGATGGAGATATTGAAGGTGATTCGCTATAAGATTTTGATGGAGAAGTTGATTCACTCGGAGACAATGATGGTGATATTGAATAAGAAATTGATATTGAAGGAGAAATTGAAGATGACGGGGATACTGAAGGAGATCCAGACGGTGATATAGACGCTGATGGGGAGACTGATGGGGATGGGGATATGGATGGAGATAAGGATGGAGATAAGGATGGAGACGCCGAAGCAGAGATACTGCTAGGGAAAGCACCATATCTGATATCATCTATGAGAAGGCTTCCCTCAGTAAATGTTATTTCGTTTGATGCTACATAATATATTAAAGAAAAAGCTGTTATAGCGACTGGATCTGGAGAGCCTACCACCCCAGTAGGATTATCCCAATTGACATCTATAGTCACCCAATTTCCTACCATTAAAATACTTGGAGACACATCCCAATATTTATATTGTGATGTGCTTACTGTCCCAACTTGAACCCTAAAATTTCCTCCAGCGACAAGTTTGTCTTTAGTATCTTGATCTACAACATACAATCTAAACACAATATGCATATCTGATGAGGATAAATTAATAGTCGGTAATAGATATGAACTTATGCCATTACTTAACCTGTTCGTGAATGTTTTTTTCAGTTGTAAAGAATAGCTCCCTTCATAACTAATTGCACTAGTGGGAAATGTTCCTATCTCTGCAAATTGTGCCCAATTAGTAGTTTCCTCACAAGGGTTCCATGACACTGTTGTTGATGGAGAAGGTGAGACTGATGGAGATAAAGAAAGAGAAGGTGATGTTGAAGGAGACTTTGATGGAGATAATGATGGAGATAAAGAAAGAGAAGGTGATGTTGAAGGAGACTTTGATGGAGATATAGACAGAGATAAAGAGGGGGAGGTCGACTGAGAAGGAGAAATTGATGGAGAAAGTGAGGGAGACTTACTAGGAGAAAATGAATTAGAGGGGGAAATAGAAGGAGACATAGAAGAAGAAGGAGAGTTTGAAGGAGAGATTGATGGAGATAAAGAAAGAGATGATGAAGGAGAAGTAGAAGGAGATATTGAAGGACTAAAAGATACTGATGGGCTAGACGAAAAATTCCATCCGCTGTTATTAATAGTATTTAACGAATGAATTGCATTCCATGTAGCTCCGCCAGTTACGCTTGAGTTTGAAATATTTAGATATTCGCAATTAACTGTTCCTGATGATTTTGAAAGAGTGAATTGATTAGTTGTATCTATACTATCTAGGGTTATAGGATTCCCAACTGATCCTATAGCAGTAAAAGTAGCGACTGTTTGAGTAGTGTTTTCAAGAAACCTGACAGATACTCCTTCACTTATTTTTAAATCATTAAAATTATTAGAACCATAAACAAATATCGAATTTGTGGGTGTTGGTCCATTAATCCAAACGTTATTATATGTATGGCCTCCTAACCCACTAAAATTTATTTCCTCTGAATCTATTTTTATAGTAGATGTTTCTGGTACAACCGTTAGTACTTCACCATTGTTTTCATCTGTCTCCCATCCTCCATTGGTGGCCTCCCATGTGCCTGAACCCATGACAATAGTCGGAGTATACCCTGTACTAGCGTAGAAGTAGAAATTATTGACAGTTACATTGTGGTCATTAGCATCAAATGTTCCATTTTCGTGGTCGAACCAGCCAGCCGTCATTAAATTATTTTGCAGTGTCCATGTGGCCGCTCCTCCATCCCAACCAAATCCCAAACCACAATAAAGACTAGCACCAGCAATAGAGATAGTATATGAACCAGATAAAGATAGAAGAAGGAAGGCCACTTTAACTGCTCCGAAATGACCAAGTGTTAAACCTGCTTCTAAAGAAATATTCCCATAAATAGACAATCTTCTATCATTATCTCCCGTATAATCTATTGAGTATGTATGGCCAGAATTGGAAGTAAAATTATTACATGCACCATCAGATAGTGTTATCGTCCCTCCACTGCCAAAACCTGAACTAGAATTTATAAAAACATCGTCAGATGAAGTAGGCAAAGATGCTCCACCTGAACCTCCAGATGTTGCTGACCAATGGTTAGTATAATCAGACCAATTGCCTGAGCCCCCAACCCAGAATCTGTCTGATGATCCAGAACTAGGACTTATACTAGGACTAACAGAAAAAGAAAAACTAGGTGATATTGAATATGCCATTTTTTTCTATTTCGATGGTGATTTGCTTTTAGGAACGAAAAGATGATCGTTCTCCTTAAGCTTTTTTAAATCTTCATCAGTCCATCCTTTGACCGGCCAGAATTTTTCTACTAACCAGCTTACGGGATATATCTGATGCTCCCATCTGTTATTAAAAAATAAATCTTTTACTTTCTCTTTACATTTTGCTACTGCTCTTCCTGATTGATGATATGGGAATCCGAAGTCTCCTCCTTGAGTCCTGAACATATGAGCATACCATGTTTTTTTATTGACTAATACTCGTCCCCCGGATAACCATGTTTTGCAGGCTACGGTTATTCCTTGCGATCCCCAGCTACCTAGATTTTCATCATCTATATCCAATTCAAAATACTTATCCTTAGTCATCATAAAACATGATCCTTGAAGTGACATTGTTTCTGTTACTTCTCCTTTTCCTTCTGGTCGTCTATTAAACTCTCCAAAATATTGAAAATGAGGTTCTGCATCAAAGCAGTATGAATTACTTTGTGGCCTTTCTTTCCCTACCCACATCATCTTTCTTCTAATTTTATCTGTTTTTCCGCATTGTTCACATTTCAATGGAGTAGGACCTTGATATTTCTTCCATCCACAATGATAGCATTTCCAGTCATAACTCCATAGGTTTCTCATAGTTGGAACCATAGTCACATTATCCCCTTGTATTTCAAACTCTTCTAACATCTTCCTATCGAACCCTTGGTCAAAAGAACAATGAGCATCGACCTTCATTATATATTTAGCTTTAGAGAGATTTACACACATTTTTGTCATAGCCCTCTGGCCAATAGATTCTGGGACATAAATTATATTAACATCTTGATGCTGAATGATGGCCGGGTCGCTCCATTGTCCATCGAGCCCAACTATTATTTCAGTGTCAGATTCTTTCTTTTCTATAATATCTTGGATAGTGCGGGCTAAGAACATTTCATTTCTTGCCGGTATGCAAATCGATAATTTATATTTCATAATGTTTTTTCCGCTTGCTTTCTAGAAAAAGCTGCATCTTTAATATTTAAAAATCTACCTAAACTTAATTTTTTACCCATTACCATCATTTTTTTTTTTGATATTTTAGTGGTAACAGACCTTACGGCATATCCCATATCGTTGATATTCCATTTCCACTGACTTAAATGTAGATAGTCATCGTCATCTACTAAGGCAAATTTCCCTTTTGTTAAAGGTATTTTTTTCATATTATTTTATAATTATTTAATATTAAACATGGTTTTTAAATCCCATTCAGTTATTATACCTAAGTGCCCTTCTTTCCAACTCTCTTCGCTCGGTTTATGCTTAAATTTATTTATATCACACTTTCTAGGACTTAATGTCCCTTTATGCCGGATATCCACGTTAGGACGTTCTGACGACCAGTCTACACAAAAATCGTCCGTTATGCCCCCTCTGCGCCTCCTTTTAGTCCCGGGTTCAAATCCAAATTTTAACTGCCACCCGTCTTTTTCTATCCTCTGTATCCTTTTTTTATAGTGCGCTATGGCGAACTCCCTCCCACAGCACATCCCGGATAATGATCTAAGGACGTCATAAGTTATCAACCTGTCATGAGGATAATCCCATTTCCATACATTAGTATTATAGTAAAAAGTATTCAAATTTTTAGGGGTAAAATCAAAGTGAGAAGATGAATACACCACATCATGTTCCAGAAAAAAAACAAAATCAGCACTAGAATTTTCAAGTGCTGTCAATATTTGCTTTAAATAAGTCAATATTCCTGGCTCTATATCCAAAACAATGTTTTTACCAAAAGATATTGGTTTTAATGAGGCAGATATTATTTCTCCTTCAAACCCTTTTTTGATCTGATCCTGACATATTTTCATCATGTCAGGATCTAATCTATTGTCCGTATAGTATATTGCGCCAATATTCATAGCATTATTCCTTTATAAACATCCATGATCTATATTTATCTCTTTTCTCTCCCTCTTCAGATATTTTTGTACCTAATACAAAAAAGTTCTTTATCCTATATGCTCTCACAAAAGCATCTACGATAAAACGAACATGGCATGTTCCTACATTAGAGGTGGAAGTACTAAGAAAGTAATCATGCCCAGCCACAATTCCGCCTTTTTTAACCTTTTTTGTCCATTCCACGAGATCTTCAGCCACATATTTAAACCAATGATTACCATCAATATATACAAAATCGAGGCTTTCATCCTCAACCTCAGACAAGGCATCCATAGATGTTTTTCTAATTATAGTGCAATTTGGATATGGTTTAAGCCTTTTTTCAGCATCCTTACAAATGAGATCCATTCCTTCTTGGCTCCTGAGATAATCCTTATAATACAACCACGGGTCTATAGCAAAAATTTTTAATCCTGATTTACAAAATTCTTCTGTGTATTCTCCATGGTCCACACCTATTTCAGCCCCAATTAATCTTCCTGTTTCTTTGAGGAACAAAGGCAAATCATTCCTATTACAATCAGGTATTTCTGCGGGGCACCCCTGCAACTTTATTCCATCTTCTAATTTCATTTTTTTATATTATTTAATAATTATTTTTCCCATTTATAGTCAGTCATTAATCTGCATCTCCTTGATCCTATAGCCTTATTTCTTATGTCTTTTAATGATAACACACTCCCATTTAAGAACCTTTTCTCAAGATCCTTGATAGAAACTCCGAAATTTGAACATTTAAAATCATCCTGGACCTGATTAGCCATATTATTTATAAAAATTGGCTCATCTAAGCAAATCATTAGTGGCCTATTAGGGCAATTATCATTCAACACTCCTTCTAAAAAATTAGGTGTTTTGAACTCATTGTCCTCTATTATAGGTAAAATGTCTTCAGTTCTGAAAATATGGGAAGTTACTGACATAGGGAAACCCCAATTTCTGATATGGTAGTTTCTATTAAATCTATATTGTTCCCATTCCCATTTATTGCCATCTAAGGTCGGTATATTCCCAAAACGATGATTAGGACCTATTCTGAGGCTCAAGCAAAGTATATTCTTGTTTTCATTAAACTCCTTAAATTCCTTACAATTTTCATCAAAATTTCCTAAAGAGACATCATCATCAACTAAAAAAAGAGTATATTTGATACTCTCATCAATACATTCGATAAGCTGTTCTTTAAACACTTTTTCACGGACAAAATTTACTTTTGGATACATTTGGACAATTTTATTATATCCATTTTCAAATCCATGATCTGCCTTATAAATAACCGTAGAACTAATATTCAGTCCTCTGAGCAGCAATTCTAGTTGACAAGCCCTGTTTTTGCTGAAGATAATTGTTTGTATTTCTGACATTATTTTTTTGTTACTGAAATTTGGAAATTAGGGTACATGTCATGGACAATATAATCTGTCCGCTTCCAGCAGAATTCAAAGCCATTATTCTCCAATAATTGTTTTAGATACTTAGGAGTATATCCCCACCAATGAGTCCGGCCCTCTCTAGCGTGATCGCAATAAATAAGCCTTAACGCCCATTCTATCTCTTCATTGGTTTCTGCACTGGTCAATATTTCAGCTTGCTTTTGCCTATCATCTACGTCTATTATTAGTTCTCCTCCGGTCTTTAATACCCTATGCCAGTCCTTTAAGGCATCTATGAATTCCTCTTTTTTCATGTGATCGATAAGATTAACGCATAATATCCTATCTATAGAATTGTCATCGAATTCAAGCTTCCTGACATCCATAATGATATCAGTGACATTGTTGTCTTTATTCTGCCTAAAAGGGAATTTATAATAATTTTCAACAGTAGTTTTATTCCTTTCCACCATAGCTGGGTTATCTTTGGCTAATGAACCAGACAGATCAATGTTTATCCAATTTTCCAGATAAACAGTTCCATTTCCCAAGTGTAATCTTTTCATTTTTGACATGATTATTTTAAATAAAGTTTTTTAACTTCTTCAGCTGTGCCCCAATAAGGGAGCTCTCTAGTTACGATCTTCTGATTATATCCAGTTTTAAACCCTATTCCCTCTCTGGTCTTGAAATAAAGAACTGGATTTTTGCCTTCCCAACCATATTCATTCTTCTCATCAAATATAAACTTGAATGTTTCTGGCTCCCAACTGTTTGGATTTTCCAATATCTTTTCGATGCATTTTATCCAATGCTCCCTCCCACACATCTGAGCTCCTTCTACCCAATTCTTTTTCCAGAATTTATCCCTGCCATCAAAATGGACATATAAATTGGTATATCTATAAACCTTATCTTTAACTGGGGGTGTAAATGTAAAGTACTCTGGAGGGTAAAGAACGTCTGATTCAGCCGCTATGCAAAACTCTGTTTTTGCTTCCTTAAGCCCGATTAGGATCTGCTTGAAAGAATTTGAATAGCATACCGGTTTTTCTCCAATACAGATATTTTTACCCATATTGATCGGTTTTCTAGTCACACTGATTATAGGGATATCCCTAGCCTGATTCTTAATATTATCTATTATCTTCTGCTCAAACTCAGAATTTTCAACATTTGCTGAGTAGTAAATTATGGTCTTATTATTTTCCATCACAATTAAAATTACATTTTTTACAAATAGGGATATCAAAATCTAAATTTTTATGTTTCTCCCTCATCCATTCATAACTATCCCAAATCTCCTTTAAAGTGTTTTTATTGACATCCCCCAAGATCATCTCTCCATCCCAGTCCATGCAACATGGGACAACTCTCCCATCCCATAAAATGGTCATATGTTGCAATAATGAGTAACAAGGTTTTTTCCCTCCTATTTTAGCAATAGAGGATTTTTCTCCTCCTGCCCAATTCAGAAAAGGTCTCATCTTTCTTTTAGTTCCCCACATTTTTTTGAATAACTCTGTTTCATGTTGATTATCTTCTGTTACTACCATAGATACTTTTACATTGAAAGGTGCTTTTTCTACCAGTTCTTTTATGTTTTTTAAACAAGTGTCATAATCCGGCCTTCTCATTACTTTATCATAAGTCTCTTTTGTGGCTCCATTGAAACTACAGTTGACATATCTTATATTTTTATATTTTATCAACCTATCCACATCTAAAAATTCTCCATTAGTATATAATACTGTCTGGACACCCTCTTTTTCCATATAATCAAGCCATTTCCACATCCTAGAAAATACAAATGGCTCTCCATTTAAGAATGGAGAAAAGAAAGCTGCCTTCATTTCCTTTCCTTCCTTAATTATTTTGTGGAACAATTCATCGCTCATTTCTCCCATAGGACGTGTCATTTTTTCTCTAGGACAGAATGTGCACCTAGAATTGCAGGAGGTACTGGACTCAAACTGAATTTTTGGCATATTTTTTATATTTTATGGAATTTAGCATACATTAATGTTCTAGTAGATTCTATTTTTCCCTCTAATTTAAACCCTTGTTTTTCCACCATATCTACCAATTCTTGCTCTGTCCAATCCTCGAATTGCAGTTCATCCTTCCATTTCTGCTTTGTAGGGACCGCTAGGTATAAAAACATAGATATTACCCTTCTAGCCTCTTTTACAGCCTCCTGAGGGAATTCCAGGTGTTCTAGAGTGTCTCCCATGAAGGCTGACTCAAAATGTTCATTGTCAAATGGAAGGTCGTATGCATCAGCCAATATAACGTTCACACCCTTTTCTCTAGCTATTTTTACCCCATCTAGCTCATTGTCTATCCCTATTGCCCCTATTTTTGATGTTATGAGCCCATCTCCGGCTCCTATATCTAATACATTCTTTTCCTTTATCCAAGCCACGATTCTATCTACATGCGTTTTATATCTGGATTTTTCATCATACCATCTCCAATGATAATCACCGTTCCTCCTGTATTTGTTAAAGTCTTTTCCCATAATTTTTATCTAAATTTTTTAACGAGTTCCTCTGATCTCCCCCAAAATGGTATCTCATATGCTCTCACAAATGACATTCTCTTCTTATGAGTCTGCTGTATAATCTCAGTCCCATAATCATGGCTAAACTGGACAATGGGAATAGTAGTCCAAAACTCTACCATCTTTCTCTCTTTTAATTTTAATATCTTATCCGTCCTAGTCTTCCCCAATTCTCCGGTATATTCCCCGGTTCCTTTAGGATATTTAGCGAATCTTTCTTCCAATGCCTCTATCATCAATTCTCTAGGGGCTATCAGGGAAAAATTACCCACCCTGTGTCGCCATGAATATGTAGGTTCTCCGAAGGTATACAGCGACCACCTGGTCATATTATAAGCAAAGGTATCCATAGGCGGCCTAAAGTCTATGAAATGATCCTGGCAATAAAGAACATCATCCTCAGCAATGGCAACAAATGGAGTTTTGGCTAATTTTGCTCCTTTCAGCATTTGCCAATAAATGTTTGAAGAACTTTCCGGTTCCGTCTGAATAATATTGTAATGACCAAAGTCCATTGGTTCTTTAGATATAGTTATAATAGGGTAATCCCCCACAGCATTATATAATATCTTTTTATGATACTCGGCCCACTGTTCAGGAACTTTGTTGACGGTCAAAAATAATACCGTCAAATCTCCTTTTTTACCTCTATTTTCTCTGCCCATATTATTTTTTGATTATTGCCCATCCATATCTTGGCAATTCTATAAAATTAATGTTATTTTTCTTGGAAAAGTGATTGACTGCCTTAATAACTCCAAACTCTACTCCCAACCTATTGGTCCATTTGACATAGTCATCCCCGGCCAGGATACCGCCTGATTTTACTTTAGGATACCAGTCTTTTATGTCCTTTAAACACCCTTCGAAAGAATGATCACCGTCTATATAGACAAAATCAAAAAAATTATCATCAAACATTTTAACAGCATCAAAAGAATATTCTCTATAAATCTCCACAAACCTAAATTTCATCATCTCTTCCACAAAATTATTATATTGATCATCCAATTGTTTCTGAGAATAGCCTATATCATTTCGGCAAATACTTTTATCAGCATGCCAAGAATCTACCGCTACCGCTAAAAAGGGGGAATGTTCTATCATTTTTTTGAAGTTTTCACCTTTTCTAATGCCTATTTCACACACTGATTCACACCTATACTTTTCCATAAAAGGTCTCCATATCCTTCTCTTATTTACTATTTTGAGTTCTTTTAAGTCTTGTATAATTTTATTGGATTCCATGTAATTTAAATATATTTATTAATCTTTTAGACATAATAGGCATCTTAAGATTGCTTTTTCCATACATGAATATATCTAAAATCAGACTCCTATTCGGGTGGAAATGGACTACTTTTATTGGTTTAATAGCCTTTTCATAATTTGAAACCACATTTCTTTGACCAAAGTTATAAGTGACATTCATTCTAACTATCCTAGTATAGATTTCTTCATCGTTATCCGTGAGCATCATCATAGCTGTCTCATCTTCAATGTTGTTGAAAATATGAGGTTTAGTATATTCAAATATATCTTTGGCAGTGTCCTTGAAGAAATAACTTCCTAGACACCATCTTTCTCTCCAACCATAATCCGTCAAGCCCAAGTCCTTGCCCTTTAATATTCCCATTACATCATCAAATACATTCATTTGGAAAGCATCAATATCATGATTCCAATACCACTCGTTCTTTTCTATTAAACCGCCATCTATTAAAAATGGGATAATAGATGTCTTTATTGATCTAGGCCTACAGGCGCAAAAGTGCTCATCTCCCACAACGATAGATTTAACTCCATGATATTCATAATCAAAGTTTGTTACAAGGAGAATATCATATGGTTTCCATCCAAGATCCAGACTGTTATCTATTTGAACTTTTATCAGTAATCCATACTCTTCGTTGAAGCATTTATCCTTACTGATATACACCATTAGGTTTTTCATAGGGATATATAATTATTTTTTAAATATTCCTCAAGACACACTCTCCAATCTCTTATTAAATATGGATTCATATCTTTCAGTTCTTTGTTACTCATTTTTTCAGAATAAGGCCTATTAGCAAAATATTCTTTTTTAAAATATTTAGAGGAAACCACCTTTAATTTTACCTTCTTGCTCAAATCCAATAATTTCAATATTTCCTTTGCTACATCATATCTGGAACCACCCCCATCACAAGTGGCATTAACTGTTCCGTAGAAGTTATCATTCAATAAATAATGGATAACCTTAGCCAAATCATAGGTATATGTAGGGGTACCCAACTTATCCTTAACTACACATAATTCCTTTGACCCATTAATAATCTGATCTATAATTTTTTTAACAAATTTTTTGTCCTTTTTATGTCCTCCTCCTATCATCCACCCGGCTCTTACAATGATATGTTTATGAACATCCATAACGGCTAAATCACCGGCATATTTAGATGAGGCATAAATATTGATAGGATTTGGGTAATCAAACTCATTATATTTCTCTTTTTTTCCATCAAAAATTCCCGCTGAAGAGATGTAAACAATCGGTATTTTATACTTTTTAGCCATTAGGCACATATTTTGAGTCCCCATGAAGTTTGTCTCATAAGCCTCTTCTATGTGTTTTTCACAATATTCTAGATCAGTAAGGGCTGCCAAGTGAATTATAACATGAGGTTTTATATTTTCGCATGCGTGCTTTACCCATTTTAGGCTCCTCACATCTAAGTATTTAAGCCATTTCTCATTGACATCCATATCCGTAGCATAAACATTATATTTATCCTTTAATTCATGATAAACAGCTTCTCCCAACATACCTCCGCATCCGGTTATCAATATCCGTGTATTTTTGTTCATATTCATAGTTTTTACCACTTGGCCCACTTGGGGAGAAGTTCGTTAGTATAATAATCTTCCCATACTTTAAGGGAATAAGTATATCCTTCGTTGCAATTAGCTCTATTCTCCGGAGATCCTCCATTATGGGTCCTGGCAAAACTCCTATGTTTATGAGCAAACCAAGTTTTTTTGTTAACCATCAGTTTACCTCCATTTTTCCATGTTTTCATACAAACCTCTACAGAATCCTGGATTAATGGCCCATAACCCTCTACCTGCAACTCTCCAATGTGTTCGTCCCACCATTTTCTAGGGATTATCCACATGCTCCCTTGCATAGCCTGACTTTCTAAGATAGGAACATTTTCAAACTTTTTAGCTCTACTATCCCATCTCTGCCCGGAAAATTTTCGCACTCCCGGTTCTACGTTTTGGATCACCAATTTTTCGCAATCCACAGGATGGTGCAATTTTGTATCCATCACCTCCCATTTTATTGGGTCCAAGAAAAAACGCCTAGCAGTCATTATCTGGTTAGGCTCACAATCTTCAGTCAAAATTCGGTCATATCCCTGACCAAACATGCAGTGTTCATCTAACCTCATGAAGAACTCTCCCTTTGAAACAGCGATTCCTGCATTTATAGCCCCTCTCATACCCCTATTTTGACCCAGGTGCACTACTTTGACCCTGGGGTCTTGTATTATAGGCTTTTCCGGCCAATACCCATCTAGAACGGGGATTATTTCTAATTGATCACCTAACTCTGACTTTTCCAACAAATCGTTTATCGTCTTATGCAACATTGGATCTTTGTAACTTGGTATTATTACACTTAATTTCATGTTATTTTTAATTTAATTATTTAATATTCTAGCCATCCTCCCAATTAATATTATAATAATAACACAGTTCCTACATTAGGAAGTCATCCTCCTTAATGCCTCCTTGAACGTTATTTTTCCCTCTAGGAACTGTTTTGGAAGACTTATAGGGTATTGGACACCTGTTTGTCTATCAATATGCTTCACAAAAATTGTAGTATCTACCAAAAATGGGAACTCTTTCTTCTGGTATTTAGACCATCCGGCTTTTACAAAAATATTATCGTCTTTAAGACGTTTGCACCAAGCCAGGTCTGACGTTCCGGACTGATTCATCCATCCCCCAGTTAAAGGATCAATGTAACTCTCTGAAGGATTATCAAACACCCTTCTTGTGACCACTCCGTTCACCATATATTCCGGAGACTCTTTCCATAATTCACGGATTATAGATCCGTGGATAAGGGTAAATCCAAAGGGTATCCCGTCAACCCAAACTTTATCGCCTAGTTTCCAGTCTGCGTAGTATCCCTGCCCCATTCCCCTGTACAAAATCGGTTCAGGGGGCACAGATTTGGTAAAATAAAGCCCGGATACTATGGGGACATTCCCTCTAATCATGTATTCATTAAGTTTCACTAAGGCGTTAAGAGGGGGCAAATTATCATCTTCCCAACTAAGGAACCACTCCGATTCTTGTTCTACTACAATCTTTGCAGTTAAATTCTCTGCATCTGCCAATTGATAACCTAGGGGAGCATATGAGTTCATAAACTGGTGCACATCTACCAGGCTAAAATTGCATGGGATTGTTTGACCGAATCTGGCATTTACCCATTCAAATCTTACATTTCCTAATGTTGGAGTCCCTATTATTAACCTATTTTTCATCTATTTTTTCATAAGTTTTTTTAAAAATATCTGGCTTACATGGATAAAATTCTCCGTTGACTCCTCTTATTATCCAATCATTTTTAGAACATCTCATTTTTCCCTCCAACGTATTAATGTAAAAAGATTCGCTTCCCATTTCTCCAGGATCCCATTTATGTCCTATTAAGTTAATAACCTCATCCATCGACTGTTTTGTCGATAAAAATTGTACTGCATCAACAACTACCGGTTTTTTTCTAAATTTCATATTATTTTGATAAACATTTATAACTTTTATCAACCTTTCTTTTCTCTAAAGCCAACTCAACAAAACCATTTTTATCATAAAAACACCTTAAAATCTTCCAGGGCTTAGGCCTATATATGGTGTAAAGATTGTAATAGTTTCCTGCGCTATCTTTTACCAATGGATCAAAATACGCCATTGTGACATGAGATATAGGATTAACGTGGGTTGGATCTTGCCAAAAGCCTGTTGAACCAGCATACGGAAATGATGCTATAACCTGGCCACCTGGCTTTGTAATGCGCCATAATTCGTCCATAAAACGTACAAAACCGCCTAGGAATTCGTGTTCTCCAACATAGTTAGAGATATCCTTTGCGGTTACAATTTTTTTATCTAAAAGTAGATTTATAAGCCCTGATAGTCTTGGATCTGATGATGCTGGATTAATGTGCTCAAGTAAGTGCGATGCTACAACAACGTCTGCTACTTCTGATGGGATATTCTTCCATGGATATAAAGATAGATTTTGGACCACATCAACTCCATCTAATTTTCTGAAATCTACACCTATCGACCCTGGTCTTTTATTTTCTCCTGAACCTAAATCGATTGTGATCATTCCTTTCTTTTCCCAAATAGTTGACTTCTTTCTCATATCTAATTTTTTATTTATTATCTAATTTCATTATGTTCTTAGAGTTGCTATTTGTCAAGAGTGTATCAAAAAACCCCATTTTATTGGGGTTTTACAACAATATTTTTAAGAAAAGCGGATTTGATATGATCCCTGAATCGCCTGGTTCGTTTGTAGAACAGAACTCGCAAAAGTATTTCCTGCAAAAATAGTCCCGGCCTGAGATGTAGAAGAATGATTAATAAGTCCAATATTTGTAATGGTGTGAGGAGCAGTATAGACATTAGAATTTAATGTAAATGCAAATTGTAATGTTTTTGATGCTATAACAGTCGGAGTAACCGCACAGCGAGTACCTGCTACATCTGTTATTTCACCATCCAAGGATGTGGCAGTGGCCCCGGGGGCCGTGCCCTCTCCTAGCATGGCATGAGTAACCTGTTTTGATCCAGCAATGCCTCCTAACGTCATACATAAATATTGAGAAAATCCATCATTGGTTATCTGATTTTCATTCCAACCGGAATCGCCTACAACTTTACCATTTTCACATATTTGTAACTTAAAGAATCCTCTGGCCTTTATGCCTTCTGACTTTCCGCTTTTTTTCTTTTTTAATTTTGCCATATTACCTTATTTTAAGTTATTAAATAATGCTTATCCTAATGAAGGAGAAACCGAAGGAGAAGGGGATGTTGATGGAGAAATAGAAGGTGAAGTAGATGATGATGGAGAAATTGAAGGAGATTTTGATGGAGAAAGTGAAGGTGATTTGGAAGGGGAAAGTGAAACTGAAGGGGAGACAGAAGGTGAAATTGAGGGTGAAAGTGAAATTGAAGGGGAGACAGAAGGTGATTTAGACGGTGATAATGAAGGTGATAATGAAGGTGATAATGAAGGTGATTTAGAAACAGAAGGAGAAATTGACGGAGACAATGAAGCTGAAGGGGAAACAGATGGTGATGGAGATGGACTAGTAGAAACTCCCACCAAATCAACTGAGGTTGTATCAGATGATTTCGGATTTACAACCAAGGATTGAGTTCCTACAACATTAACTGAGCCCATGGTCATCGATGTAGAGGATTTTTCCAAAACCCATAAAGACAAAGGTCCGTATGGTATAGAAGTATCCGAAACAGAATATATTTGAACTCTATTAATAAAAAATTTAGCAGTTCCGGCCTCCCATCTTATAGTAAATTCTACATTAATTCCATTCCAATCGCTATTCCATTCTAAATCAGATGATTCTGTCGTGACTCCTTTATTTGATGTTTGACAATTAAGAGTGTCAGTAATAGAAAATCTGATATAATCAGATCCATCTGAAGAAGAAACGCCAAATAGGCGATTATCTCCTGCAGTGGGAGATCCTGGTATAGTAAGATTATAAGTTATTTCTCCTTTAACAAAATCTGAAAAATGGACCATTACTGAAGCTATCCCTGATCCTGTATATACGGCAATTCTGCCAAAGGCATTTATAGCGGGAGTACCTGAAATAACTCTCCATGAGTTGGTATCAAGACCTTGTCTGAATGGATCGTACTTAAAACTCTTTAATATTTCTGACATAAGATTTTAAAATTATCCTTTATAGTATAAATATACCATAGTCCCTAAAATCCTATTTTATTTGCTAAGAAACAACCTCTTTTTCATTCTTTTCCGTTTCTTCGCTTTCTTCTGGAATATCAGTTTTTACTTCTTTTTTCCCAGATTTAGGTTTTCTTCCTGGTTTTCTTCCTCTAGTCTTTGGCTTATCCTTAGCCTCTTTATTGTTTTTAACTAGACTTTCTAGAGTATCTTTAACCATTGTTGGGAGCATAGTTTTAGCCATTTCAATAGCTAATGATTTCACCATCTTCTGCATTTCAGGGCTGAGTTGTTTTTTATCTCCTGTTAATCCGACTGGGGTTCCAAACTTAATTTCTGTTATTTCATGTTGAGGTTCGGAAGCTTTTCTTGTCGATTCATATGGATCAACAGCCAAGTTTTCAGAAGAAATAAAGTCACTATTGAACCCTGGATGTTTTATCATCATAGATACCAGGTCCTCTTGTTCGACTTCTGCCACTCCATCCTTAAATCTAACTGATATTGTAGGAATTTGTGGTGTGCCGGTAAGAGGTTGGGCTGACATCCCTGGTCTTAAAACAATCAATAAATTTGAGCTTTTTGAGATAAATTTCATATATTTTATTCATAGTTTGATTAATTTTTTTGTGCTTATAGGGCGGCTTTTACACCGCCCCATAATGATCTATTTTACAATTCCAGTAACTCGTACATAATTTCCAGCAGCATCACTCAAAGCAGCGGCATCTTTAACTAGGGCAACGATTTCCTCGTCAACTCCACCAGTTATTCCGACCTCTCCTCCTGCGAAATTAATTGTTGTTGCTGTAGTATCTACAGAAAGTTCTCCAAATACTTGTGTCTCGACTGTTCCTTTACGGATCCAGATTTGGACACTATCAGCAGCAGCTGTTCCCATGTTCACAGAATATTTCAATTCTCTAAGCTCAACAGAATGCCCTTTAGGAGCATCAAAGTCTCGAGCAGGTGTCAAACAAACAGCAATCTGAAGTGAAGCATCTGTATCTTGTTTAACATCCCAGATTACTAGTCCATTAGTATCAGCTGACGCTGTTACAGCACCATCTACCAAGGTAGAAGCACTTGCTTTTGAACGGAGTGCATCAATGATTTTAGCCTCCCATCTTCCTGTTGCATTAATAGCATCTACAACTGCACCATAAGTAGTGTATGTTGCGAATGCGATAGTATCTGTAGTTACGCTTCCTACCAATACAATGTTTGTAGCGGTAGTAACCGTTACTGAGGTAGCTGTTTCTGTTCCTATTTTTCTCAATCGGATAGCTACTGAGCCATTAGTGCCTGCTTGAATAACAGTTCCTTTAGCCAGTAGTTCTCGGATTTCCAATGAATCTTTTGAAGCCATATTTTTGTAATTAATTTAATTAGTTTGTTAATTATATTGAGTCAATTACCCGTGACTATATCGGGCCCCAGAGGGGCCGGAGATGATTTATTGTCCCATCTCCGGGAAGGACTATGCATCCAAACTAGAATGCAGCGATTATGCAGTTACACCTTTCAACATTGCGTGCCTTGGAGCTTGTTTTCTCTCCAAACCAGCTTCTGTGATGTATTGATCAATCTCACCATCTACATCTGGAGCTTGAATATTTGTTTCAAGTTTAGTATCTCTACCGTCCATATATCTGTATCTGAAACATTCCATATCTAGCAAGTAAGCTGTTCCGGCTAGGTCTTCAACAAACAACGGGTTGTGAACAATATTGATTGTTCCAAAAGCTGTAGTCCACTCTGAGATTCTTACGCCATAAGTAGTATCTCCAGTTTTTGTGATAACTTGACCTCTAGCAATTTCGTTGATAGCTTGCAAAACTATTCCACCTGCAAACATCACTTTTGTGTTGTTTCCATATGTGAAAGCCTCTCTCAAGAAGTTGTTCAAATCAGGAGCAGTAAGAGGACCACCCTGGTTTTGAACGAATGAACTTCCAGCTGAAAGGAATTCATCAATACCTCCAGTAGCACGTCTAGCATATGTAGAAGTATCTGAATTCTTCTGTCCAAACCAGAAAGCACGTTCGATATCAAGAGCATGTTCGGTACCTTTCTTAGCCCTTTGATAAGGAAGATCTTTTCCTCCATATAGAGCGGCAGCCTTTTCAGTGTTGGAAACAGCAATTGTAGTCTTGAAAATCTGAGTATAATTGCTTTGACTTGTAGATCGGGTAATATTTTGAGCACGAGCTCCAGTATTTTCAGCGTTAACATTACCTACAATAAACAATCCATCTCCAGCAGCGATAGCAGCAGCAGCAACATCTCCATAAGAGTTTGTTACAGCAATAGTATCACCATCAGTGATAGCTGTTACCAGCATGTTTTCTCCAGTTCTTGCATTTCGGACAATATCTCCAATTGTGAAGATATAAGCAGAATTAGAACCGGCTCCTGTTACATTAATAGATCCAGCAGAAGCATTCGCAGCAGCAGCAGCGCGAGCATATCGGCCTCCGTATACATCTTCAAACCATTTGAACTCTGGATTAGTTGTAACAGCCTTCATAATACTTGATCCGGTCCAAGCTTTTCCATCCCACACTTTTCCTACATTAGTAAGCAAAGATACTAGGGGATGCTTGTTTGGTTCAAGCAAGAAAATTTTATCAACTGCATCTACAATCAATCGTCCTTCAGCTGAAGATACCGAGGTATCTCGAGCTCCTTGTATTCCACCAGTTCCAACTCCATCATGAGTAGGCTCTGTGTAATAAGGGTAATTAGCCATATTTTTATGTCTTTATTGTTAATTAAGTATTAACCACCGAAGAACGTATTAGGATTTGGTCTTCCGGCGATCAATTTGTCCACCATTGGGGTTCCGTCTGAAGAGAATTGAGCAGTATTTCCTCCGCCTGGTGCGTTGGACAATATTTCCTTAGCTCTTTCTGCTTCTGCAATCTCGGCGGCTTTCTTTGCTTTTTCCTCTGACATTTTACCTTTCACAGCGTAGTAAGCGACTTCTATATCGGTTACTTCATGTGTATCAAGCCATTTGTCAATGTCATCAGCATACTCCTGAAAGTCCTTTGTGTTTTCTATGAACTTTTGCGAATAATCTTGGAATTTTTCCAAATCTGCTTTTTCTTCAAACTCCTTTCGAAATTTGGATACTTCAGCTTCTACAAGTTTTGCTACTGAATCTGGTGTGGCAAGATTATAAGCCTTGTCTCCCAGTTTCTCTTTGACACTCTCATTAGCTTGTTGAACTATTGCAGCGTCTCTAACATCTACTCTTCCTTCCATTACCGCCTGAGCAATATCCTTGTCAACCTTTCCATCGATGATAGCTTGTACCAGTTCTGGAGATTGATCGAGTTTATCAAGCAAGGGCGCAATGTTCTGAAAGAACTGACGATATTCTCCTAACTCTTGGCCTTGGGTTCCAAAGCGGGAAACCAAGTCGTCATATGCTTTTGAGTTATCACCATTTTCTCCTCCTGTCTTGTTCGTCTCCCCTCCCGGATCACCTTGGTTAGGTGTTGTAGGAGGAACGGCTGGGCTACCCGCCGGAGCGGACCCTAAATTAGGATCAACGTTATTAATATTCATATATTTATTTAGTTTATTAACTTTTTACATTATACACTAGTACTATTTTTTTGTTCCACATCCGCCTTTCCCCATCTTCTCTTTTCTCCTGGCAGAAAGTTTTTCTACAATTCCTAAGAGAGCTTTTCCCTTTTTGGAACCGAAGCCTTTTCTTCCATTCAGAGCAGACATTACCCCAGTTGTTTTTGAACTCATATTTTTTAAAAAAATTAATTATTTATTTGACGATCTAGACCTCGATACATATTTATATTTAAATTTATTATTTTTAGTCACTTTGTCCTGGACTGACGAATTTTTATTCGTCATGCTTTGAGCTCCTTTAAGTGCCAATAGCGTTATTCCAACTCTCCCAGCACTTTTTAAGGCATCTAATCCAGAAGTCTTGTCTGGAATATTTTTCTGCAGAGTTTTGCCATACAGGGAATTAGGGACAGACAGTTTGGCCAATTTAGATCCTGCATAATCTGCCAGGTCGGACCCCCCTGATGCATCCGTTATAAATTTAGCCCCTTTCTGAAGAGTTTTGTTAAAAACAACCTTTTTAACCATGTCTTTCAGCATATTCCACTTTCCCATAAATTTATTTTAAAGTTATTATGCAATTATATCAAAGTACTTAAAAAGCACTTTTGATTGACTTTCTAAGTTTCTTCAATTTTATACTTTTTAATTTTGGACTTTTAAACCTAGTTATTTTTATTTTAAAAGAACTAGCTTTTTTATCCTTTAATAAAGACTTTAAAAGGGATGAAGATGATGGTACGCTTATCCCTTTAGCTTTTTTTGATTTTCCTTTTCCTGAAAAAGAACTTTTTATGGAAAAGCCTGCTTTCTTAACACCATAACCTATAGATGACAATCCTCCTGGTCCCCCTTTTCCGTTTTTTACAGCCATTTTTAAGAGTTTCTTTTTTGAAGAATAAACACTATTTTTCATTCTTCCGTCACTTATAGAATCTGCAGTTGTAATCGGTGTTGACTGTTGCATATTTTTATTGAATCTTTCCTTCCGGATCATAATTAGTATTTTCTTCTATATCTTCCTCTTCTTTCTTAGATGAATTTAATTCTATTACATAATTTTCAATGTCAGATAAACCGGCTAATGCTCCCTGAGACCAAGAAATTGTATGAGGGTCGTTACTCGGATTGCATGTTCTCAATTGAGAATCTAATAGCATCGTTCTTATACTGACATATTTGAGCATAGCTATCCACTCACGTTTTGATATTAATTCCTTCATAAGTGTTTCCATTTCCTTAGAAGTCATTTCTACCATTTGGCTGTTTATTTCTTTAGTAAAATAAGCCCTTACATTAGATATAGGTTGTTCTTTTACTGTCTCCTGTTTTTTTTCTCCTTTTTTCATAATTTTAATTTAATTTTTTAATATCCCCAAATTCCTAAATTGCTTACTGGAGGTGGTTGATTGTATCCAGTCTTCGAGTATCCAGGGCCACCAGCTCCTCCAGTAGGGGGAGTAGTTGTTATAGCGGGAGGTGCGGTCGGGAGAGTTTCAGACGGCATAGTAGCCTGGGTCCCATCACCCTTTGTGGCCTTAATTTTATCTAGAATCGCCTGAATATCTGAGCTTCCTCCACCTGATGGTGCTCCAGCAGGAGGCAAAGTGCTTTCAGTGACTCCATTTAAGCTATCCCATTCCTTGGAGTAATTTTTATAAGCTCCGATAACTGCTTTTACCCCGTTAACCAGTTCGTTTACACTTCTTCCTGGTTTATTAAGGAGATTCCCCATCATTTTTTGCAATAATTCTCTTTTAAGCCCATCTGTCTTTCCTCCAGATGGAGCAGAATCTTCTGATGTTTCTCCAGAATCAGGAATTACTTGATCAGTCGGAGCTTGTTCTGGCATAGCTCCAGACATATTTGGAGAGATGCTTGATGTTTGATCCCCAGACATATCTGGTGGAACCATCGATGAGGTTGGATCTTCAGGGCTTATTGGTATTCCTGGTCCTTGTGCTAAATTATCCATATTTTTTAAAATTATTATTTACCTGGTTGAGTTGACATAGCTCTATTTAAAATATTCGACTGCATACTAGTAGTATTCCTTGATGGTATATTCGTATCTACTTTGCTTCCTGGAGCCCTGTTATGCCCTGCCATGTTTGGCATATATGATTTTGTGCTTTTATCGGCAGTTGGAACTCCATTAACCGTAGGAGGAATTCCACCATCTGCTAAAAGATTAATTGGTCTAGAAAACTGTGAAAATCCGCTTCCACTATTATAATTCTCACCGGTCCTTCTGAGGTGTTTTATAACACTATGGAGAGATGATTTTGGAATGACATTTCCTATCCCTGGTCCTCCCATCCCCCCTGCTCCTCCTGAAGGAGGCATTGGAGCTCCTGGCAATCCCGCAGGCGGTCCTGTAGGTGGCGTCAATGGAGCCATCCCTGCTGGTGAGGTAGCCCCTGGGGTAGCTCCAGCTGGAGACAATGGTTGCCCGTCTGGACCTACACCACCAGTTTCTGGGGTTTCTTCTGATTTGGTAACTCCATCTAAGGACCATCCCCAATCAGCTATTACTCTAGATGTAAGTTTTTGCGGATCAATAAATGGCAAATTAATAAGAAGTTGATAAAGATCCATATCTTGCTTCTTTTTAACCTCATCTTGCCCAGCAATAGAAGGAAGTACTTTTGCACTATAATCAAAGAAACCATTTAAATCATCTTTTTCAATAAGAGGGAATTCAGGCTGACCATTCTTTCCAATTATCCGTATTTTCATCTTCTCTGTAAATAATTGCCTGTTTAAATCCATCCAATATCTAAGAACATCGGCATAAGCATCCCCTAGATGATTTACAAACATTCTGACACGTTCTAGGGTAGATTCTCTAAGATGACGCACTTCTGTGGCACTATTTGATCCTCCACCTATTCCTTGAGAAAAATCATCCACTCCTGAAGCATATTGCATATCTCCCTTTAACAATTCCTCTTCCTTGTAAGCAGACGGCTTTATATCGCTAAACTGCACTTCTCTAACCCCATTTGGATCTATAGAATAAATTATACCGAATGGTCTTGTGACTAGTTCGTCTTTATTAACATTTGCTAAAGGATTTACAATCCACATCTTATGTATAGAGAGGGTAGCGGCATCAAGTCTCTGATTTTTAACCAAATTTAGCATAATTTGAGGACTTTCCAATATAAGCGGCAATCCATATCCTTCAAATTCTCCCGGGATCTTTAAATAAGAAGCATCAATAAAAGGAGCTTCTTTAAAGTCCATGGGTATAGGCATAGATCCTCCTTTAAAAATAGGGACACTGCTTCCCCCTACTATGACAGCGTATTCATCATCAAATGGCCTCCACCATTCGAAAATTTCATACATCTTTAACAAATTGTCTTGAGTATTATTATATTTATCCCCTCCAGCCCCTCCACTAGAAAAAGAGGATGCTGCTGAAGATTTTGTTGTGTTCAAATTAGTAGTCCTTACTTGTTGCCTTATTTGAGCATAATCAGTGAGGTCACCTCCTGGAGAGTTAATAGCTAATTGGAGCCTTTGTTTGTCTGCCATTGGATATCTCCTGGTTATTTCAGCCTCTGTCAAAACTAACCGCTTGAACCAGAATTGCTTGCTTTTTCTAGCAGTATTGTGCCAATCATACCAAAGGTTGTAATTGTCTACCCATTCACACATGGGACCGTCAAAAAAGGTTCTTTCTTCTGTTTTCCACACATATTTAGAACTGGCTATGTCCTTTGACCTAAGAAATTTTAACTTTCTTACATCTTTTTTCCAACTAACCTGTAAAAAACCTATTCCATAAATAAGTGTAGCACGAACAAAATCTTCATTTGTGGCATCCATTCCGGCTTTCTCCCAATCATAGTCCATCAATTTTACCTGCTTTTCCGCTCTGACTTGATCGTCTTCATTTCTTCCAATTACAGTAAACTCAGGTCTAGCGTCAACTATACGTGGGACCATAGTTTCTACCGCCGATTGGATGTATGGAATCTGAACATTGGACTGCCATTTTTTTATTTCTCTCTGCCTATCTCCTCCATAAGCAATATAAAGCTTATATGAACGATCAAGCCGTGGTTTTATCACGTTTAAGAAGTAATTCCTGGCATCGTCTCTTTGAATATTAAAAAGTCTTAGAAGTTCTTCCTCTTTTTTTCCAAAATTTGATGCATTATAGATAGTTCCGTACTTTTGCATGAATAAATTGTATCAAAGTCCTTTTTTTAGTTTGTTTTTTGATTTAATATGAAAAATTAGATGGAAGTATGCCTTCATAGTCAATTTGCTCCAATTTTCCTCCGTACATGACCTTGAAACCTTGAAAACCAATAGCGGAAGCGAAAATACAGTCATCGTTGAACCCTCCTTGAGAGACCATATCGCCGGAATCATTAAAAACAAAGGTTAGCATTTCATCCATAGTCTTTTCGGTATGTATTTTCAAACTCCTATCAGATAACGCCTCTCTTAGATCATCAATCATAAGCGGTCTGGTAATTTTCGTGGTTTTCCAGCCCATTCTGTCTCCGAAAGAGGTCCCCATAGTGTCCATCTTTACTACAGGCCTGAAATAAATTTGAGGATACATCCTATTTTTTAAAGCTGTGACAGTAGTAAGGCCATGGTTATTAATTTCCACCACCATTAGAGCGTTGTTATAGAACCTTCCAACCTTATCCAAAAAATAACCAAATCTTTCTGGAGACATATGTCCTCTCCAAAATGCCACTTCATGGCCTGATCTCCTATCATATACGGTCAATACGGAATAATCTCCTCCAGTTACACCCTCAGAAACGTCTGCTCCTACAATATAAGTTCTTCCTTCCTTTGGTTTAAAATACATGATCAAATCGTCTTCATCTTTTTCAACTATTCCCTTTATCCCGTCATCATCAGTAGTCTCGTCACCTACCTTTAATACATCAAGTCTCAATAGCTTAATTAATTGAGAGGAAAAAACCGGCCTTCCTGCTGCCATGAATTCTAGCCCATATTCCTGAGCAAACTTCATGGGGTTGTTTATTCTCCTTCTTATTATTTCTATTTCTTCTTCATTATATCCCCACCACCACCCATATTTTTTCTTGCAATAATCGTTTTCTGACATCCACATCTTATGGTACTGATTTCCCATACCATTTGGGGTGCTCTCAATAATTATCTTACCATCCGATGGGACGGCATTTTCAATCGCCAACATTTTTTCCGATGCCTTTTCCCAGAAAGCTAACTCTGTGGCCAAAACATTATGAAGAGTATATCCTCTACCTACATTTTCACTAGATGGCAACACAAGTATTTTTGAATCTATGGCTGGGAATGATATTTCATATTTTGAATTATATTGTATTTGAGGACGTATAGATTCTGGAGTGGTACGATAAAAGGTTTTAACTTTATCAAGAAGTTCTGCTGTTAGGTCAGAATTATATCCGATAAGAGCAGTATTTGTCCCTGGAGTAATAATTGTTCTATGATAAAGGTATCCTACTGCAGCTGTAGAAAATCCTATCTGCCGGGCTTTCAAAATTATCACCCTAGAATGAGTATTTATGGCATTGAAAAGATCCTTCTGAGCTTCATTTAAAATAAACGGAGCAAGACCGGGAGTTTTTCCCTTGATTTTCGTGAACGACTCTAAATAAAATTTAGGATCTAAAAGTTTATCAATGCTATTTTGTGTCATAAATGCTTCCGGTTACTATTGCTTCATCTTCCTGCTTTATCTTTTCTGATTCAGGTGTTTCAGGCTCTATTACTTTATATGGTTCTAATCCTGAATCAATATATCCTCCGTCTGCTTTTTCCTCCTCAATCTTTTTTAACAACGCTTCCTCCCAAGTACCTTCGGTACCAACAGTTTCTATATCATATTTTTCCATTCCCACCGATTTTAACAATGTCTGGAACGCCTTTAATCTATCAGCATCTTTTTCTCCACTGTCTGCGATTCCTTTTATCCCTTTAGTTATGTAATCGAAGGAAATACCACACCGGTTAAGAGCCTCATGATATTCTTTCCTCATAGCTAATTTATCCAACGTCCTATAAACCTCGGCCACGGTTTTTACCCCTATCATTTCTCTCAATTTTTTAGGGTCCTGAGTAACCTTTAACGCCTTCAATAGAAACATCTGCTGAGTAGTATTTTGAGCCCCAGACGCCGGTTTTGCTGTGGTATAAACAATCGGCCTGAGCCTTATTTTTTTTGGTTCTTCCATTTATTTAAAGTTAAATTTTTTATGTTCCCACCACCTTTTTAATTTATTATTCCTTATATAAGGCCAATTTAAATGTCCTCCTATCAACTGATATTTATTGACATTGTTGTCATCATTGTAGCAAAGGGCCCAGTTCGTAGCCCAGTTTATAAATTCCGCATATGACATCCCTCTTTTTTCAGCCTCTTCAAGCAATTCCAGCCTCTCATCCATTTGATAAACGAATACCAGATAATCTAGGGTTATTTTTTTGTATGGATATTTATATTCTTCCGGCTCTTTAAACGGATCATGATACAAAAAATCAGGAAAGAAGTCTATCAAATAAGTAGCAACAGGGGTAAAACAAAAATTAGCCGTAAGGACACGATGACTGGTCCCTACCGCTACTTTATTAAATCTGCTAAATAATATATCGCTCCAGACCCCGTTTCCTCTTCGCTTTATTCTTCTCCTACCGTCCATTACAAGCTGTTTTTCTAACCATATCTCTTTTATAGTGGATTCAAATATAGAAAGGTGGGTTTCTTTATAAAAGTTTCTAAATTTCAATATCAATTCATCCAATGATCCGTCAACTGATTTTATCCTTCCATTGATATTGGACCACTTACTTATATCGCAAAGATCACTGTAAATTTTGGGATAATGCTTCATTGTCGTTTATATTATTCATATTATTTTCATCTGGTTTGCCCAATAGCGCATCCATGTTTTTTTCAAACATTGAAGCTAATTCTGGGTTAAGTTGTTGTAATTTTGCTATAAAAGCGGCTACTGATTCACGATTAGACAAATCTATTCCTGATGCCTGCAATCTTTCAAATACTTGTTTTAGTACACTTTTTCTGCTTATCTCAGCCTTATTGCTTGAAGCAAATCTTGTAGCTTCCAATGTCTTCATTTGCCCTTTTATTTTTTCTAGCAAATCCAAAAGTTCCTGCCTCTGAGCTTGTGAAATAGGAGCTCCTCCAGCTGCAGGATCTTGAGTGGGATCTATTTGTGTTGGTTGAGGTATATTCATATAATTATTTTAACACAGTACTTAATTATTAATACTATTGTTATCTTTAGCTGCGAAATTAGTATTGACAGGGGCCTGAACAGAGATTCCTAATGCTTGAGCAATAGCCCTATCCCTTCTGGAAGAAGCATCCTCTTTGCTAGATATTCCCAATTGATTTTTACCATTTTTTGCCATGGCTAGTTGCCTCCATCTATAGCTAGGAATATAAGGAGCAGCGGCTTCTGGAGTCAATAATCCAGCGAATGAAGCTACATTAGGAACAAAGGCTTCTCCTAATGTTCTGGCTCCATATCCGACTTTCTCTATTGCGTTAGCATCTACAGGATATAGCGGTTGCCCAAATTGACCCTGTGGTTCTATTGCTTCTCCTAATATCAATGGCTGAATAAAATAATCAAACAAAGTGCTACCCAAAGGATCTTTCATCAATGGGGATGATTGAACTGTTTGGACAAGTTGTTCCTTAGCAGAACTTCCATAATCAGTTTGCGTAGGATTAAACATATTCAAAGAATAATATGGGATCATACTTGCCATATTCATATATATAGGATTTTTATCAAAGAATGGCATCCTCATCATTCCTGGTTGTTTTAAATATGAATAATAAGATGAGTCAAGAGCCTTTTTTTCTAGTGGAGTTTTAGATCCACCTAATTCCGTCATAGCAAACCCTACCTTATTAAATGCTGCTGGGTTATAAGCCAATGTTTGCCCGGTTTTTATTGTCATCCCATACATAAATGAAACGAATGGAGAACCGAGTAATGGTAAGTTCCTCATCACCTTTACGGCTGATGGCATTGCAGCATAATTCAAATACATAACATTAGAAAGTTCCAAAGCATTCCTTCCAGAAATAGCATATCGTTTCTCGGTTAAAAGTTTTCCTGATTCATCTTTTAATACAGTCCTTATCTCTTCTGGGTTTATATCTATAAGTTTAGATATTTTTCTAAGTTCATTCATTGTATAACCATCAACGGTAGCAGACAGAAAGGTAGCCATTTTAAAAGTTTGGTCAATTTTTTCATAACCCTCAGGAGCCTTATTAAATATATAATTAAGGACTTTAAATGTTTTATTATCAGGTTCTTTCGCAGCCTTTTCTGCAATATACTCGAAGAGTTCTGATGCAGCCTTATTAGAAAATAACTCCTGGGAAGCCATTCCCGTTCCCAAATCCATACTAGTTACTCCCTCTATTCCTTTTTCTCTTATTGCCCGTTTGGACAGAGATACCGTAGATCTATTTTTAGCCAGTGTTTCTGCAGTTTTCATGTCTGCTTGTCTAGCTATATCAGCTAAAACATTGTTAACCTCTTCTGGGTTTAAAGCATCTTTTATTATCCCTGCGTCTATTCCTTGCATTGACACTCTTTCCACTACATAATTTGACAAACCCTTCCTGCCAGTTACAGGATTTCCTAAATAAGAAGTATCTCCTAAGCTTCCTGATGCTGCTGTTTTGTTTTCAGCTAAAGCTCTTCTTATCAAGTCTCCTCCCTTTTCCCCTCCTCCTGCATCCATCATTAACCCGTCAAGATAAGCTAATTTACCGGACTTTTGTCTATAATTAAGTGTAAAAGAATCTCCAAGTCTCTTTAAGAAATTTCCGCCTATGCTTGCCCCTGCCATGTGGGTCATTAACATATTTCCGACTACAGCGTTTACCCATGATGATGGAGATGCAGCAACTTTTGCTACTCTAAATATTGACATTCCCTTATCGTAACTATCCATAGTGACCTTCCCTATTTGTTTTATTTTTCCTATATTTCTATCAGTTTTTATAGTATAGTCACGTATTCCTTTCATCATATTGTCGAACCACTTCACTCCTGTCTGATCTAATGCTCCAGAATTAACTATTTTAGAAATATCCTCTAGTGAGATCGGAGATCCTCCTACCTTTTCATTTGTTATCCTTAATGCGTTTTCCATCGGATCAAGAGTAGTAAACTTGCTAGAATCATCCAAAAGAACAGATGCAGCATCATCAGCATCCTTCACTAGTAGCGGAGATGCTTGTTCTACTTTGTCCCCTAAGCCCAATGCCTCTATACTAGTCATTTTTTTATCCACATCTTGAGGGGAAATTATGTCAGTAGGTCCATCCATATTTATATTATAAGCAACTTGTCCTTCAGGTATAGCTTTCATTTCTTTCATCTTCTGTTCTGCCTGAGCGGTAGCTTCCTTCAAGAACGGTTCCATAGATTCTCCTTTGCTATGAGCATTTATAGCACCCTTAAGATCAACATTCACTCCTAGAGATTGTTGCATGATATCCTTTATTCTAGCTTGACGGACCCAATCTACCGGGTCATATACAAAGTGTTTTATAAAATTTTCCCCTCCAGGAGTAGCTTTTATAGCGGACTCAGAAACTTTTTTAAGACCCTGCCTGAATACTCCCAACAAGTTTGCGTCCTTGTTAGCTATCACGTTGGCAAGATCATATCCACTCATTTTTTCCCATGCCTCTGTAGCTTTTATTGATTTAGCACCCAAGTTTGCAAAAGCTTCCGATTTTCTAAAAAATGGAGTAAATTTTCCTAAGGTAGTGGCTTTTTCCAGCACACCAGCTTTTGTCGCTATAGAAAGCCCCTTGGCTAGTCCTTCTCCAGTTTTGACTCCTTTCACTGCACCCATAAATACCTTGGGTACCAAGGCTCCTGTTCCCATTGTTGCCCAGTTGACAGGGTCCAAGGCTATATCTAAAGCAAATCCAAGCGGGGTAGAGACTGCTCCAGGAACATTTGATGTCCTAAGTATATCCCCAAACGTGCTCTTATCTCTTACCATATTGTCAGCTATATCACCATAAAGTGAGCCTTTTCCTTGCCCGATAAAATGCTTTGTTGCTCCAGCTACAATATATAGCGGTCTTGTCAAAAAATCTAGAGCAGAGCCTATCATACCTAACTTTGTTCCTTCTTCTTTAGCATTTTTTTGTTCATCTGTTCCATACCACTGCGTTCTTAACTTTTGATCATTAAGTGTTTGTATTCTAGATTGAAGTTTTTGAAGAGATGTTTGATTTGAAACATCTAAAGACGTAGGAGTCCCTTCTCCTCCTAACGCAGTATTAGATGTATTTAGTTTATTTTGATATCCAGAAGCCTCTTTTTTTAAACTATCTATTTGAGAAGTAAGATTTGGGATATCATTTATTGTTGTAGCCATATGGGATAAGTATAACAAGGTCCCATTTTACTCCAGAGTATTTCCAAGGACTTTTTCCCTAGGATCAAGCATACCCTCTCTCCCACTTCTTTGCTCAAATTGAGAAAAATATTTTCTCCAAGCCTCCTTGGGATAAAATTTCAAAACATATTTGCCAACTATCATTTTTTTAAATTGTCCGGCCAGTCCTACCCTATCTTTTTGCTTAACTAACGCAAAAACTCCTAAATGAGGCAGAGTAGCCACTCCATTTTTTCTTAGTTCGTTGGTTATAAGTCTCACCAGCCCCATATAAAAATCCTTTATGCTATCGGAATCAACATAATTATTCTGTTCAGACAGCAACCTAAAAAAAGTATCCTCGTTAAGAACACCCTTTTTAGCCAGTTGGCTTAGTTGTATCGGCGGTTTATGAGCCATTTTGATATATATATCTACGGTAACAGGATTACAGTTTACCTGTGAGTTCGCCCCTATAATCTTCTTTTATTTTTGAGACATGCCACGGCCCACCGGGCATATCTGAGCTCTCCCATAGAGGACGGGATCTTTGCTCTAAATGACGTAATCAATTCACCGTCTGCAGATAGCTGCATGATTCTTTTTAGTCACTGGCTTATTAAGTTTATTTGAAGCCACTTCGCTGCTATAATCATTTAAGTGTAGACAAACTACCACGCTAATGAACCCTAATGTTTTTTCACGTGTGCGTTACCTCCTAGCAAGAGGTTCTTCCGCCATACCGAGGATATAAATACCAAAAGTTAAAGTACTATTTATATAATATATTTTTGATAACTATTTGTCAAGCCACTTAGACTATGCTATATTTGTATTATAGTTTTTTGACAATATGATCAGACATAATATGGGCATTAAGTCTCCAGAGAGGAGCATGAAGTCCCTACAAAAATATGTTAAAACAAGACTTTGAGGTTTCTATCTTAATTAATGGAAACAAAGCTAAAGAGTATTTCCACAAAGGAAAGACTTATATAGAGGGAAGAAAAAATACAAATTTTTCTATATTGATCAAGAATAATTCCTATCAGAAAAAATTGTTCATACCAACGATAGATGGAATTTCTGTTTTGGATGGAAAATTAGGAGATTATTCTTCAGGAGGATATATCGTCCCCGGTAATAAATCCATAACTATAGAAGGATGGAGGATAAGTGATAACGAAGTGGCATCATTCTATTTCTCTTCTCCAGAAAAATCGTATGGTAAACAAATAAGCTTAGGAGATAATCTAGGAGTAATAGGAGTAGCAGTATTTAACGAGAAACATAAACCAGTCTTCGTTACCACCACTTCACCCTGGGGGGGCACTACGATGGTACAAAGAGGGTATAATTATGAATTTACAACGAGAAAATCTACATGGAGTCCGTGGGATGTTTCTCCTGTGAGCCTATGTGCATCCATTACCTCTCCTCAGGAGCAAAAATTAGGGACAGGATGGGGAGATAACAAGGAAAGCATAGTGACAACGGTATCATTCGAGAAAGAAGATTATCCAGAAGGAATGATAGAAATATTCTATAACACCAAAGATGAATTGGATAAAGCCGGTATAACAAAAAAGAAGGAGCCACTTTATGTGACCCCCCAAGCATTTCCTAATCAGTATTGCAAACCTCCTAAGCAACAATAAACCTTAATAAACCGTCTGATCATATTGCTATAAAACTATTTTGAATCTCTTAAAAATTCAATTAATGCTTGTAATATTCCAATAAATTCTATCTTTCCTGCTGATTCATTCTTTGTAACACTAACTCTATTTCCATCTGTTTCTAAAACTATCTGTCTAATTTTTCTTTCTTGTTTAGCTACTGGCTTCACTTGCTCTTCGTTTTTTATTGTTTCCATATTTTTTTAAATTTAATTATTTAACTTTTTTAATGATCTCTTTAGTTACATGATTGATCCTGTAATCCAAAGGACTTTCTGGAGAAGTATCTTCAAATTTCATCAGAAGATCAATCTTGTCAATATTATGTTCTATAATTTTATTTCTTTTTTTAACTTCAGTTGCTAACTCTTTTTTAAATAAATTATCTCCTACCTCTATTATTTTTTCTACCTCATCATTATATTCTTCAAGTTCGTCTGTTTCTTCCCATCCTATTATCAGTTTATCAATATTCTCTTTTCCTATCCCATTATCAATATGACATTCCATACTTTTTTTATTATGAACCCTGCCATCAATTGTAGCAAAAACATCCCCAGTTCTTTTTTCATAAAATAAAATCATAGTTTTCCCTTATCTAAATAAATAAAATATTGATAATAAATAGTTCTTGAGTCCTCTCCATATTGCTCTGTTACTATTTTTAAGTCAGACGTATTGCAATAATGCCTTATAAGTATTCCGGCTTCCATTCCACTCCTACAGACTGGAAGCTCTTGCCAATAATCTTCATCGCTTAATTTTATATACACTTGAGCAAATGGAATATACCCTAAGCCATGATTTATTATAGCTGTCTCTTTTTCATCTCCATTATTTGATTCTGATCCGCTACCAGATAATACTCCTTTTAATAAAGGATACTTTGAAGTAACGACCATGTCAAGGTCATCTCCTGTTTTGACATCTACTCCATCTGATGAAATTCTAAATCCGTAATCAGCCATTTTTTTGTTTAAAAATTATATAATAAAGCATATCTCCATTATCCATATATTCTTGAACGCTAGAAGTATTTATAGTGGTACTCACATAATTTATATAATCGTTACCATTTCTTTTTTTGAATATTAATGTTGATGGGAAATATCCTAGGCTGTGGCTGATTGTTTTTACTCCATCAGATGTCGCAGTATATATTCCCTTTTTATTGACAATGTGAGAAAAAAAAGAACTAGACATCACGCAATTTATATCATCACATGTTTTAACATCATATCCATCTTTAGATATCCTTATCCCATAGTCTGTACTGCTTGATCCTAGAGTCGTCCCACTATTCACTATTTTTTCATTGAACGTTCTAAAATCATCTAAAAATAATATTACTGTAAAATATACCGTAGCCCCAGCAGTCATATCATCAAAATATGGAGTGATAACTATTCTTAATTCATTTAATTTATTTTCAGTATTATCATGGTAATCTTCAGTGAATGATAATCCAAGACTATCACAAAAAAAATAGCTGTTGTTTACTCCTATGCTAGAACTACCATTATAAATTACAACAAAAGGGGCATAAAATCCAAGATTATGAGCTATAGTTATAGTGTGTGTTCCACTAGTAGGGATAGTGGTACTCACTGAGTACACATTGTATATTTTTAAAGATTGGAATGCAGAACTATATACTAAAAACCTGTCATCGCAAGTTTTGACATCATACCCTTTTTGAGATACTGCTGCACCATAATCCATAATTATATGTTTAAAATTTTCCTAAGAGTTTTCCTATGAGTACTCTATCATTAGTCCCATCACTTACGGTTATTCTTTTGTTAACTCCATCTAATTTTATATTTCCATCTCCTATATTTAATATTCCATTATTTGTACCAGTCCTAATTGAGTTCCAATTGGCCACTGGATTTTCAGATTCTACCCATTCAGATTCATTTATATAAACACAATCCGCTGATGCAGCTACATACGGGGTATTATTATTATCAGTATTTATCCATATGTCTCCAACAGATAATGAGGTAGGGCCCTCACAATAAAGTGTATAAATTTCAGTAGAAGTCAATGATTTTCCATTGAAAAGTACTAAATCATCTATTGTTCCATTAAAAAAATCTTGGTTTGTGCCAGTATCAGATCTATTTGCCACCCTTACATAATTTGTTCCTGCTCCCCAAACACTATCATGTGCCCAAGAAATTGTGCCCTCTAATACTCCATCTACATAAACTTTTAAATTTACCCCATCACTAGTAGCCACAACAAAATGCCAGCTATCATTAGATACATTTGTTGTTCCAGAAATATATTCAAAATCTACATGTGATGTCACTCCAGTATTTTTTGCAGAAATAATGTTGACAATACCGCTAGATATTCTAAACAATATTCCACAATATTTAACTGATTGTTCGGACCAGCTGGAAAAAATGCTTTGGTCACCCGTAGAAATAGAGGTTTTTATCCATGCGCAAATGCTCCAATCTCCACTCGGCTTTAAATCAGCGTGATCAACAATAGAGTAAGCATCATCAGTAATAAAATATGCTCCATTGCCAAATTTACCAGTGACGGCTGCAGGGGCAGAAATGGCTGTTAATGTATGCGAATTTCCTGAACTATCTGTGGTAGCAGCTCCAGACGAAAATTTATAATAAGCTTTCACGCTTGCGTCTGACCCCAACGATGATGATCCAAACTCTGTGTATGTAGGAGTCTGTCTAAACGTTGTTATCTTTGTGGATGGATCATAACCTGGTTCAAAATCTGTTTCTATCCCTATAGTTATTCCTCCTATTATTGCTAATGTTCCGAGTGATTGATTCCACGAAAGACCAGCGTGACCGCCAGCTATATCTCCTAAAACAAAATTTCCAGAACTATCCATATATGTCTTCCATGCTCCATCGTCATAATATCCAAGGTTAGTAGCACTTAGAAAAAGTCCGGTACCGCTAGGGGCTCCTAGCGTGGCTGGTATTCCTGACAAATTACTTCCCCATACAGCTCCTACCGTGGCGTTATCATCTGGCTTTGTCGCTCCGGTTATGTTTGCAAAGTCAACAGGAGCCACTACCCATTCTCCAACCGCTATTTGATCAGCTCCAATAGAATCAGCTTTGTACATTTTGTTTCCATCGTTTGTATCGAACCATATGTCTCCTACAGATATTGATGTAGGAACAGCATCTTGCGTGAAAACAGCGGCACCTCCAGTATTTGTTATTAACACCCATTCCCCAACGGATATTTGATCAGCCCCAGCAGAAGCTGCTCTATACATATTATTATTATCATTCGTATCAATCCAAATATCTCCTATAGAAACAGACACTGGTATAGAATCTTGCAAAAATGTTGTTATGCTAGACCAGTTTAGGTCGTTTGTAATATCAGAAGCATTAATATCTCCAGGATTTGTTATTATTATATTACCCTGGATTCTTAATCCATTATCAGAGTCATACTTGAGAAACCTTTCTGAGTCTCCAATAGCTATACCGAAGAGGTTTTCGCTATATCCGAGAAAACCGTTTAAATTACCTAATCTTAATTTAGTATCAATGGAACTCCAAGGAGCTCCAGAGTGTTCAAAAACGGATATATAAGGAGAATTATTATCAGAAGCTGTCATATATACCCCTCCATCCCCTGATTGGCCATAATCGACCACTGCGGACCCCTTTTTCCACGCAGGATTATCATTAGAATTATAATTTGTAGAAACATCTCTCGTTACAGAATATATAGGGGCAGAAGATATATCCGTCACTATCAACCATTCGTCGTCTACGGTCGCTCCGTTGGATTCTTTTATCCTCAAAATATCTCCTACTGCGAAAGTAGCACTCCCCTTGGTTTTGAGTGTAGAATTATCAAGCTGTGTCATATCCTCGTCAAGAGTATCTCCGTTAGGAGATACTACAAAACTTCCAGCTATAACATTGACAATATCTTTTTGGAATACAGAAGCTCTAAATATTCCCCGGCAAGCTATATTCCCCACCTCAAAAAGATTGCTATCTAGATGAAAACCAGTTCCAAAAGCTCCAGAGGTATAATTATCGCTCTCTATTTCCTTATAAACGCCATCTATGACGATAGGATTGTCCGCACCTACAAGTATCCTCCCTTCCTGCGTAATGCGTACCGTAGGGGCATTTTTAGGCCCAGAATAGAAGGATGTGTTCCCGCTAGACAGTCCAGTCCTGTTTTCCCCTGCATCCGCTGTAAGTTCTGTAGCCCCTATTACAAATCCGCCAATTTCTCCGGTAAGGGCTTCTATCTCTCCACTGATAAATACATTGACAAATTCAGCATATCCATTCCGTCCATCCATATAGAAACCTTTTTTCTTTGGTTTCCAATCATTTGATCTGATAAATGTTTTTATCCATAAATCTTTAATATTTCCTTCATTTTTCACAGCAGCTTCTTCAACACTCCCATTTGAATCAGATGATCCTCCAGAACCAGAAGAAGAACTGGAAGAACTTTCTCCGCTAGCGGCTTTTGGAGTAGTAGAAGAACTCACAGATTTACTCTGCGAGTCTCTAGTCAGGAAATTATCGTAAGGCCTATCAAGGGCCTTATAAGTTTTAGTCTCTGCCATAACTAGATAGTATCAAAGTACTATCAGTTTCTTCCCCGCTCTTCAGGATACAAATCAGACACTAAATCTGATTGGAATATTTCTTTAGTATCAACATTCATCATTGACAATACCCCCTCCCAACCACCACCTGTGTCCATAAACCATACATTGCCATATTGGAGTGGCTTGCGTGAATGGCGATAAATTGAAGTATGCCCTACATATATCTCATGAAATTGAACTTTCAAGACCTCATGTTCTTTGCTCCCTCTCATATCCCAAAGATCTCGATCCCAAGAAAGGTATCTCTTATCCGTGTCTTTTGGGTGGACCCCTGGTTTTATTCCTCCGTGGACATAACAGTTATTATTATCATCGATGTAATAAAACTCAGAATTGCTAAGAAACTCCCGATGCGATTTCATCAATTCAGGAGTCCTATTGATGTAAGCATACTTGCTCGCTTGCCCTCCTTGGAGAACCCATATATCAGGTTGTTTCCCGTATTTGAGGAAATCTTTCAGCCATTGGTCGTGGTTTCCCCGCACATAAATCAAGTTTTTTACCTTTAATAAAGTCTCAATCGCCTCAGGAACTTCAGACCAACCGTCTGCCACATCACCCAAACAAATTAATTTATCCTTATCATAATCAAAATTAGCCCGTTCTAAAACTTGGATCAAGGCTCTATTTCCACCATGGATGTCCCCTATTACGAATATTTTCATATCTTTTTAAATTTATTATTTATCTTTTATCTTAGATGTCAGATGCCACATAAAACATTCAGGGCAAAGGTATGACCTGAGCCTTTTTGTACGCTCCTTATAAACCTTTTTTCTGCATTTAGAGATGCTATTTTTACTATAACCGATCTTACCGCTACTGCAAGTTTTCATTTATTTTAAATTAATGATTACCTTATAACGATACATCAGTATTTTCCATTTGTCAACCAACATGAAGGAACTATGCAATAGATAGTTCCCTCGTGTATAAACCATGATTATGTTATGGATGGTTTGACCATGGAGCTCAACAGCTTCTTCTTATCAGCATCAGTCCTAGAAATAAAAGTCTTTTTAACAGTTGGAAAAGTTTCTAAGTTGGGATATTTTTTTTTGCTAATGTCAGAGGCCTTAATGGGATTGAATCCAGTAACAGGAGAAGTTTTCAATGGGGTAGAAGAAACTAGCGTAGGAAGAGTCTTACTCAAGCTATTTACTCCAGGAATAGGAGTAGGCATAGCTGTTTTTTGGGAAACATTAGAAGTGCCGGAGGTGTTAACCACATTATTAAGAAGTCTCTTGTTGATGTCATTTTTTTTAATCATCTGGTTGCTTTTAAAAGATTGATCCATATTTTTTAATTTAAATTATTATTATCAGCAGGCCTTCTCCGCCTTTCTATGAACTTACGAGGATGGGGGCAATCCTCATAGTTATCACAAACAGAACAAAGATCTTGGATAGGCCTATGTACTTCCGACCACCAGTAGCCTATTTGAGCATACTCCTTACATTGCTTCTGAGTTTCAGAAAGCTCTTTAATAAAGGTATTTGTATCCTTCATCTGACTATTTTGCTCAGAGTTCACCTCTATAAGCTTGGTTATGATATCATCTTTAGTCTTGAGATATCTAAGGAGGTAATAAACAGCAAATCCTAAAATACCTCCAACGCCTATCTCAGACAAAGATTTTAAGATAGTTAGATCTTCCATAGGGCTATTTCACAATACTTAAAATAACAATACAGACATAAGCAAGAAACAAGAAAACATAGATCCAAGGCATACGTCTAGCCAATTTCATATATTCAGTATCATGTTTAACCTTTAAATCATGCATCATGATGTCCATCTTGTTCATACGCTCATTGGTAGCTTTGACTAAAGAAAACTTATTCTTTTCATTATCACAAAATAGTGTTTTAAAGTCCTGGAAGTGACCATCCATTTTTGATCCCAATTCTTCTACCTCCTTTATAACCTGATTAATTTTTTCATTCTCCCTTATAATCTGATTTATTTTTTCTTCTGGCATAATATTACTTCATAATGCTTACTCTGGATACATACTAACAAAGTCCAAATTTTTAGAAAAATTTTTTTGGGCCGGTCAGAATCAGGAATTAGAGGGTATGGGGGGTCGAATTTTGTCAAGGGTCAAAGTATGGCTTATATATGGGATTTATTTTTTTGAAAAAAGTTTACCCCCCGAGAAAAAAGAGTTTGAGTCAGAAAAGTGTGTTGTAATATAGATTTATATTTTATTTGCTTTATACAAGCCCTAGTCATATCTATGTTTGATCATACTTTGGCTTAGATAGGGTTTATTTGAAAAGTAAGAAAAAGTCTGGGTGGGTACCTTACCTTACGGTCCCTCCGTTTCTGACAACAAACCGAATCACCCCCCATACCCCCTACAACGCTCTGTGTGCCTCTCTACGGCTCTTTTACCACTTTATGGTATATAATCATTAATTTATATTATTATGGTCATCTACCCCATCTCTCGCAACGCACAGGGCATACCTACACGCTATGCATCAAGTGCTGTGCACACTACACTCAATGGTCAACGCACTAGAGTGTCAAGCATTGGCTATACAGGGCCAACGATTGCCTCAGTCATTGCTCAGGCAGTAGGCAATGCTGGATACATACATCAGAGAGAGTACCTCAGGAAGAAAATGTGTGTCAAGCAAGCCTTTATTACCACTTTATATGTGTAATTTTGGTTTTGGGTCGTGTTTTTTAGAGAGAATTTAGTTAGTGTTGGGTTCTCTTTATTCAGCGTCCAACCTAAAAAAAGGCAAAACGCCTGAATTAAGCAATATCAAACGATATTAAACAATATCAAATGATATTAAACAATATCAGGCAATATTAAACAAAAGGAGACTAAAATGGACATATCCCTATCAGAAACAGATATAATAGAAGCATTAGAGGCAATAAAGCCATATTTAGTCAAATAACACCTTCTCAGGGAATATATCATTATTCCCTGAGAAATATCTTATTCTTCCCCCGGGACTGGATGTTGTTTTAATATAATAGCTATTAGATAAGCTATGAGCAACTTAGCCAGTATTTATCCCACCAAGTGGATACCTTAATATTAGAGTTGGACCACCATCTCATAATATATGCCTGGGGAAGAGTAAGATAGAAAATAGATTAGATAAAGCATAAACCAATAGATAACTCAACAAAATTAAGTTGAATCCAATCTTCTACCACTTTATGCTTATATCTAAAAAAATGATTTAAGAAGTAGCTCTCATACGCAGAGGTAAGGGAATCTAGCCGCTCTAGACATCTACATCTTAAATCAAGATTTAAGGCTTGATCAACCTTAAATCACAATCTTATCCCATATAGGATATTAAGCGTTTGTGAATATCGTAAAACAATTCTCATCCAAGCCTTTTATAAATAATTTTAAGAACAAATAAAATGAGTGAACAAACAACTGTACAAAATAACAAATCAGGCTTCAAGAACTTTATTGTAGCCAAACAATGGCTTAATAGCCAAGACGGACGACCAGGAGGAGCAATCGTATTTAACCGTAATCTTCCACAAAATATCAATATTTCAGCAGGCGCACGTATGCTCAGCCGTTTCAACAACAAGCGTCCGGGTATGAATGACCCAGATATCACTCTTTCAATCCTACTACCTGAAGCTGAAGCCAATAGACTCATAGAAGCTTCAAGAGTCAAAGAAATAGAGATCAAAGCAGAATTAGCTGCAAAAAAAGCTAATACAGCTTCACAAAGCCCTACAATGATCCAAGCATAAGGCCACTGAACCACAAAAAGTCGCTTACAAGAGCCGTAATAACCGTATTACGGCTTTTTTTGTTGCTGAAAGATAGCACCCAATTATGGAACTTGTGGAGATGAAAAATATATTAAATATGGTAACAGAAAATAGCCCCATACATTTAGGTAATAATTACAAGTTATTTTCCTTTAATAATTGTGGCTTAATACCACTGACGACGGAAGACAGGCAATAAATAGTCGTTGATACGCACTTAGAGTGTGATTGGACAAAAAGAATGCGTATTCTTCCAATAATAACGGAGTTGCCAATTATTAAAGGAAATAGAGTTTATAATTATTAAAATAACCAAAATGAAACATAATAAAAAATGGTTTTATAATAGGATTGGTAAGAGGGTATATTGCAATGACCACGGAATCAGAACAGACGGTGACCAATCTCATTGTGGTGGTATTGATATAGAAAGTGAAGTGGTAGCTGAAAACCTTTTTAAAGCGCAAGAGGAAAGAGAAGTATTATTTAGTGAGTAAATTTTAACTAGAGGGAGACCTATTAAATAAAATGACAAAAAAAGAAACCTTAAAAGACTGGGTGAAAAAATGGTCAATAGCACAAATAGTGCGTGGCATAACTTCGGAGGGAATGATGTTTATGGCCAAAGAAGCGTATACCGATAAAGAACTAAAAAAGTATCAAGCAATAATGATTAAAGAATTAAAAAGTAGATTAAAATAAAATGAAATCATCTTGTTGCAACCAAATAGTAATAAAATAATAATAATAAAATGAAATTAGAACAACAAGTCACATCTTTAGAACTAAGTAAAAAACTAAAAGAATTAGGAGTGAAGCAAGAAAGTTTGTTTTATTGGGTTAAACACAGGCAAACAGCATTTCCAGATGAAAAAATAATGCTAAAGGAAAATATTTACGGATATAATAAATTAGAACCTCACGCATTTCAATTTGAAATTATTTTTTCAGCTTTCACAGTAACGGAATTAGGGAAGATACTTGTTGAAAAAGGAATTAGGGATTTTCCTTTTATAGAATATTACTCACACGAAAACGCCGAATGTTGGAAGTTTAAAAATCCATTTACAAAATATGCGGAGGAAATAATGGTAGCGGGAAGAGTGGACGATTTGAATATAGCTGATGTTTTTTCAAAAATGCTTATATATTTAATTGAAAATAAACTTATAACCCTATGAAATCAAAATGCTGTAATAAACGAGTACTAAAATCAAAAGAAGAAAACATCTGTTACTGCTGCGGTAGAGTTTGTGAGATGGTGGAAGAAAAAAGTCCACAAGAAGAAATAAGAAAAATTTGGGAAGAAATGAAAGAATTGAAATATCTTAATCAGTCCAAATTAGTTATAACTAGGGATAGAAGAGAGGAGCTCTCAATAAAATTCGAGGAGGTTGAAACCCTATTCGACCACGAAAGCACACTTTCAAAAGCTATAATTTATTATCTTAATCAAAAATAATATGTTCAAAGATTCATTTGAAGTAAAAATAAACTCTTGCCAACACGGAACTACCAACACCAGTGGCATTTGTAATAAGTATTTAGGATCGGAAAAAATAACCGAGGAAGGTATTAAAAATTTTGTAGGGAATGTTACTTGGATAAAAAGGAAAAGGGAAGAACAAAAAGAAGATATAACCAAAAAAGCACTTAAACTTGGATTGAATGATGTTTCAATGCATGTTTGGCAAGCGTGTTGCAATAAACATGGAGTAGGTGGAACGCCCAAGGCTAATGAAATGTACGACAAAATAATGAGAGTAATTATTAAAGAGGCAGAAAAATAATATGACAGAACAAATTGTTAAATGTGATAGATGTGGTCAAATAAAAACATTGGGAAGACTTCTTAGATGGGACGAGGATATGGCTCATTGCAAGGGTTTATGTGTTGAATGTGCAAAAGATACTTATGATGCTACTAAGGATGAGTGGCCAGAAGCCTTGAATAAAACACTAGATGATATTAACGAAAGAAGAAAAAATATGGAAGAACAAAAAGACGACAGGCAAGTAGACCCAGTTGGCTGTGATTATACGGAATGTTTAACAGGGGAATATCGCCCTGCAGTTGACCAAGATGATTATGATAGAAATAATCCAAAAGAATCCCCCACCAAACCGCAAGAGTGGGAGAGAAAATCGGAAGAACTTGATTGTAAAAAATTGTTGCAAGAAATATTAGAAATGACCATACCAGAAGCTGAAAAACACCTAAAAAAAAGTATCAATAATGAGAGATTGATAGGATATGCCAATGGTAGAAGTTATGGGTGGAAAACTGGAGCGAAAATGACTCTCCAAGAACTAAAAGATGAACTGGTGAAATGGTGCGAAGAGAGAAAGTCATCTTGTTTAGAAGAATTTGATACCGCTAAAGATAGATATATTAGAGGATGTTTAGAAGGAATGGCAGATGCTTTTGATGAAGTAATAAACCTAATTAAAAATCTATGAACGGTGGCCAGATTTTATAAAGAGGATGACCCAAAAGATGAAATAATAAACCTAATTAAATAAAAATGGACAAAATAGATTTCTACATAGGAATAATACAACTTTGCTATATGATCCAATGGCTTGGACATTATCAAAAAAATGATGTAACAACATCAGATATAATATTCGGAATGATTATAGGAACAGCAATCGCAATAAGATTATACTATTACTAAATTTTAATATCTAATAATTAACAAAAATTGCCTATGTAAAGAAAAAAACTATAACAAAGAAATTAATAAATATTAAAATTAACATCATGCCACAAAACATTATGGACATCCTATTGGAAGACGCTAAGAAAAACAAACTTGCTTGCTCACTGATCAAATTCGAAGAAGATAAGCAAAGAACAGCAGAAGAGAATCTACTAAGAAAATTTCAATTGATTGATGAAAAGGGAGAATATACAGAAGTAGCTTATGAGCTTGTGATGAAAAAGCTTCTTAGAGCCAATAGAAAATATCTTGTTGATGTCGCCAAAGAATACGAAACACTAAACAATAAATAAAAAAAGATGAAAACACTAAAAGCAAGAAAAATATATTCTTCAACAAAATATGGTACTTTCAAGAACTTCAAGAAAGAAGTATGGGGGATTTTCAAAAAGCTTAAAGGAAATAGAGAAGTAGTATTTGATGACAAATACAGAAAACTATTGAAAAACACCTCAGAAAAAGGAGAAATGCTAGGAACAGGGAAAGTAAACGAAAAAATGGAAGTAATCGATGGACAAAACAGGCTGGCTATATGCATGCAACTGAGAATTCCTTTCTATTTCGAAATGGAAAAAGGAGCAACAATAAAAGACGCACAAAAAATGAATTCCAATACAAAAGCATGGACATTCCTGGATTATGCAAAAAGTTATGCCAATGAAGGGAACAAACACTATAGAGAATATCTAAGATTAAGAAAGAAATTCCCTAAAATCAGGCATAGTGTTTTAAAACTATTCATAGCAAAAGGAGATGCGCAAAACACACAAAAATGGAATGAAGGTCTTTTTGAATTAAGCATAACGAATGATTACAATAATGAAGATATCTGCAAGAAATTCGAAGAAATTAGATCATTCTTTGGAGCAGGAAGAGACCAAGATTTTGGAAAAGCTTTCAAAATAGCCTACAAAAATCCAGCATATGACCATAGCAGAATGGTTAATGGAGCCCAAAGATATATTAACAAACATACACAGATAACAGGTGGTCTGATGAGAATAAGCGGAGATTTAGGATCAAATTGCGATCTGATGACAGCAATGTTCAATTTTGGAAAAAGGCCAAAAAACAGAGTAACACTAGCAAGAACTTATTAATAAATAAATTGTTTGGTGGGTGAACAAACACACAAACAAAATGGACGTTAAAACAAAAATTAAAGCGACAAAAGAACAAATGATACTATCAAATATCATCAAAAAGAAAACAACATGCCAAAAACATGGTTACACATTAGTTTGCAGCCTCATAGGATTAGGAATGATAGTCTCAGGAGTCTGGACTAATGTATACAAAGAAACAAAAACATACATAAGTACGCCAAATGCTCCAGTCGTTATCATAATAGACCGAGCTGAAGCAAGCACAGAAAAGACAATTAAAAATTTGGATGATGAACAAGTCTCAGATGTAATGGTAACAGCAGATTATATCTGGATGAAAGAAAGTACAAGAGGACAGAATAACTATTCCAAATGTGAAGAAAAAGGCTTAATAAACGGAACAGGATATGCAATACCAGGAGATGGGACATATGTATGCTTCAACAACCATGCAGAGGAAATGGCCACAGTGATAGAATGGATTAAAAAACATCAGGATGAAGGAATGACCAACTTACAACTTCTTTGCCATTATTCAGGAAACAATTATAAAGAATGCAAACCTGAATAATATTAACACAATAGGGATAGATTATGAGTCTATCCCTATTTTATTTAAACAAATTAAAATAATAAGATGAAAGTATCAACACAACTGCAAATTAATACAGCAAGAGAATTGCTAGAAGGAGAATTAAGAGAAACAAGGAAGAAATACATGGAAAACGAACTGAAGAAAGTAAAGATTAAATTTAAAAAAGACATTGAAGAATATAAGAAAGAATTGATAAAAGAAAAAAAGCAAAAAGAACTAATAAAAAGAATAAAAAAACGATTGAGCAAAAAAGTAGGAGAAGGAATCATAATAGACAACATTCCATCATGTAAATATGGAAATCCAACAGAAAAAGAAATAAAGAAAGCAGACATTCTAGAAGTGGCTTATAGCACAGAGGAAAGAGACTCAAAAGAAATAAAAGAAGCCAAAGAAACAATTAACAAGTTTATCCTAGAGCTAAAACTAGGAACAGCATTGATGGAAGATATGAATAAACTTGTAGAAATAATAAAAAAGATTAAATAATAATTAAAAACTAGAAAACGAGGTGATAAATATGAGAAAGACAATTAAAAAAGCAGTAACAGCAAAAAAACCAGTTACAAAAAAGAAAACTCCAGCTAAAAAGAAATAGTTTGATCATTTGGGACATATATTATTATGTCTCAAAATAATTAAATTATGACAGAAAAACATATGGGAAATTTAAAAAAAGCGAGAAAAGCGTTAAAACAGAATAAAAACAAAGAACACGCAGAAAAATATAAAGTAAAGGTCGAACAAATGAAAAATAACAAAGGAAATATTGTTATGAATCATTTTATAATATACGTAAATAATGGAATATTTTTTCAAAGTTATGACTCAATAATAGCATTTAAATCTAATGAAGGAAAAATATTCCTTGATGAAAATGATTGGAATTATTCAAGAACAACAGGGAAATATAGGAATAATTTTTTAAACGAAGGAATAGAAGAAACAAGAGACAAAATAAAAAAAGGAATATATAATTTAACAAACCTTAATTAAACAATATGAAAAAACAATTCGACATGTACAAAATAGAAATCATACCAAAATATGATGAATACAAGTATAGAATAATAAGAATATCACAACCAAGGATAATTAATCTAAAAAAACAATCGTGATTACACTACAAAAAGATTTTACAAAAAAGCAAAAAAAATTAGCAGATGAATTATATGAAGAGTTGCTAGAATGTTCACATAATCTTGAAGAATTTTCTACAGTTTCAGTATATGGGCTAGAAACAAGAAAAGATAAGTTCGGAGATATAGAAACAAACATCATATTCAGTATAAATTATGGAGACCCAGAAGAGAATGGTAAAATAACTATATGTAATAATTATTAAAATAAGATAATATGGAAAAATATTATGTGTTATATGTGACATCCGATGGAGATAATTCTATAGAGGTGTTAGATAAATATGCCCTTGAAAAGGCTCTAGATAATGAAGAATGGGGAAAAGATATTTTAATCGCAGATGATCCAATGGATTTGGACACATTTAGGGGATTAATAATTATAAAAGGAGAAATAGTTTGTCCAAAAAAAATAGCAACTAAAATAAGTTATAAAATAAAATAATATGAAATTCAACAAAAAACAAATAAGAGCAATAGAGAATCTCATTTATGACTTGGATGAGTTAGATAATAAACCGAGAAGATTATATGGAGCATTAAGAGATTTGGCTAAAGTAACTATAGAAGATAAGGAACAATTGATAGAAATATTGAGCAGTTTAGACGAGGCTGAAAGATATCAATACTTCTTTATGAATTTGCCAGATATAGCAGAAGATATATTCGAACAAAAAATGAGAACCGAAAGAGAACTGTTACACAGAAAAGAAGAAGATAAAAAAACAGAAGCTGAAGCATACGAATACAAAAAAGGAGTAGGAGATGCAACGAAATCATACAGTAAAAAGATGCTGGAATCATTAATTAATTATTATAATTAAAAAATATGGAATTCAAAAACGGAGACAAAGTAACATGTAAAATAAAAGAGTTTCACATAGATGATGCAATGATAGTTATAGAAAATGGAATAAATTATGTATGTCAAGATAAAGTAAACGGAGGAAGGCCACGTGATACAAAGGGATATGAATACGGATGGCAATTAACAGATAGTTTTGAAGCAGATGGATTATCAGATCTAAAAAAAGTAGAAGATAATGGATATAGAAGATTAACAATTGAAAAAAAACAAAATAAAAACTTCTAAATTATTACTATTCATACTATTAATAATGATAGTGAATGAATTGATACTAACAATAAAAACATATAAACAAGAAAAATATATAGAAAGTCTACAACAAATATCAATAATAATGGCAGAAGAAATAATAAAAATAAAAGAAGAACAATTAAACATTAATAACCAAAAAAATGCCAATAACACTAACAGCAATAGTAATGACATATTTCTATTGCACAATGAACGATCAAGAATTAAACAAGAAATCTAATTACAATTGCCTATCAAACGCAGGAAACGTATTGATAATAGAAAAGAACAACACAATTAATTTCATGATAGAACCATAAATTATGAAAAAAATAGAAATAGAAATAGAAGAAGAAAAAAGAAATGGAGAATATGACAATAAAATAACAGGACAATGCTACATATGCAAAAAACCAATACCAAAAACATTAAAATGGTATATGATATATGGAAATGCATGCATAAAATGCCTAACAACAATTAATAAAAGATTAAAAGAAAAAAAATATGAACAACAATAACCAAAAAAAATACATAATAATAAAAGAAAGCCTAATAGAATCAGTACTAATGGACATTTTCACCTTTGGAGGAATACTATTAATAATAGGAATAAACCATTATAAATTAGATGACAGCTTTTTTGGAGGTTTTTGGATGTCGTTTATATTACTAACATGGATATTAGCAAAAACAAGAGGAAAAATGATAAAAGTAAGCGGTAAAAAAGGACTAATAAATTTTATAATAAAAACTTATGGAAAGATTTAAAAAAGGGGATTTAGTAGAAGCAATAGATTACTGCTCAGGAGCATCTCAAGGAGATAGATCGATATTAACAATGAACAGAGGAGGAGAGTTAAGCATGAAAAATAAAGAAGGAGAGTGGACATGCTCATGCCCAGATAATTGGAAATTAATTAAAACAACAAACAAACCTATGGGAAATTTAGCAGCAGCCGCAAAAGCTTTAAAAAGAAACGCACCTAAAACTTTTTGGGAAGCAAAAATGGAAATAAAAATGAGAGTTAATGCATCAGATGAAGAAGAAGCATTGGAACTAGCACAAGAAGAATTAAAAGCAGGGCTAGTAAAAGAATTAAATACAAAAGATATAAAACAAATATCAGCAATAGAATTATAATTAAAGAAAACGAAATGAAAAGCAATATACTAAAAGCGAAAGAAGCATTAGAAAAAAAGGATTTGGAAAATACAAAACTACAAGAAGAAATTACATACCGTAATATACCACCGATCTATCCACCACCAGGATATAGGCAACCGCAACAATCAGTTAGGCAACAATATGAAACAATAAATGACAAAAGACAAGAGCTATGTAAACTTCTTAAAAAAGAAAGAGTAACACAAGGAATGACACAAAGAGACCTAGCAAAAAAATCAGGAATGTCACAAGGAACAATAACAAGGGCGGAGGTTCATGGATGGATATCAATAACATGTCTACTAACAATAGCAGAAGCACTAGGTAAAAAAATAACATTAATATAATTATATGGGAATAAGAGACATAACAATGGGATCAGAAAAAGAAGAAAAAAAAGAAAAATATAAAAGCAATTTATTTGATGATGAACCAACTTGGTGGAACAAACCTAAAAAATATAAGAAAAACGAATATGAACCGACAAAAGAGGAAATAGAAAGAGATGAAAAAGAATCATTCAATATAAGCGGATATGAAAAAAAGAGACAAAATCAAATAGTGATAACAATGATAGTAAAGGAAGAACAGATAGAAGATGTAATGGATCAATACTGGACAGATGCAAATTGGCAACCGGTAGAAGATGCAGTGATAAAAATAGCATATGACAGATTAAAAGAATTACTAACACAAGATTTTGAATCAAAATACAACACAATATTCGTAGCAGACGAATGCTATGGATCAGTAGAAGTAATAATTACATTAGAAAAAATATGAACATAATATCAACAGAAAAAATACCAATTAAGATGTGGTTAAATAGTATAGAATTAGGAGCTGAAGAACAAGCAAAAAATCTTGCTAATCTGCCTTTTGCTTTTAAGCACATAGCAATAATGCCAGATAGTCATCAAGGGTATGGAATGCCAATCGGTGCTGTTTTAGCGACAAAAGACGTAGTTATCCCGAATGCAGTTGGCGTGGATATTGGGTGCGGCGTTATAGCTGTTAAAACATCATTGACTGACATTGATAAGGAAACGCTGAAAAAGATAATGGGAGAAATCAGAAAACAAATCCCAGTTGGATTCAATAAGCATAAGAAACCACAAGATGAAAAATTGATGCCAGATTATAGCGCAGTAAAAGCATCTGTTGATAGTGGATATGCTATAGATAATAGAAATGCTTATATCAAACAATCAATGGAAGAAGGTATATTAGAGGTAGTTGCTATGGAATATGATAATGCTTTAAAGTCATTAGGAACTCTAGGAGGAGGAAATCACTTCATAGAAATTCAAAAAGGAAGTGATGGTCATATATGGATAATGATTCACTCTGGTTCACGTAACCTAGGAAAACAAGTGGCTGACCATTACAACAAAATAGCAGTTAAACTAAATGAAAAATGGCACAGTTCAGTTCCAAAAGAATGGCAATTAGCATTTTTACCTTTAGAGTCAGAAGAAGGACATAGTTATATAAGAGAGATGGAATATTGTGTTAGTTTTGCTTTAGAAAACAGAAAGTTAATGATGGATAGGGTAATGTTTGCTATATCAGATGTTCTTGAGGAAGAAATTGAAAAGGGAAGAATGAAGAATTGGTTTCACTTTGATGCTCCTATAAATATAGCTCATAACTATGCAAGAATGGAGAATCATTTTGGACACAACGTAATGATACATAGAAAAGGAGCTACTTCAGCAAAGAAAGGAGAATTAGGAATAATCCCAGGCAGTCAAGGGACTAAAAGCTACATTGTAGAAGGATTAGGAGAAAGAGAAAGTTTTGAATCTTGTTCTCACGGAGCTGGTAGAAAAATGGGTAGAAAAGAAGCTCAAAAAAGACTAAATCTAGAAGAAGAGATAAAAATACTAGATGACCAAGGGATCATTCATGGTATTAGAACAGAAAAAGATTTAGATGAAGCATCAGGAAGTTACAAAGATATTGACAAAGTAATGGAAAACCAAAAAGACCTAGTGAAAATAGTTGTAGAACTTTCACCACTGGCTGTTATAAAAGGATGATATAAAACATAAAAATCTAAACAATAAATTAAATTAAAAACACTATGAAAGCAAAAAACACGATAAAGATTGAAAAAATAGAATTAGAATTAAATGATGGACTGAACAAATATGTGCCACAAAACGGAGGAAAATTTATTGATCACGGAAACATCATGAAAACATTGGCAATAGCAGTCAGAGATAATCTACCAACACTATTGATCGGAGAATCAGGAACAGGAAAAACATCAGCCATTAGGTTTTTAGCAGCAGAAACTAAAAACGGATTGAGAAGAGTAAACCTGAACGGAGGAACAACAGCAGATGAACTAGTAGGAAGACTATTGATTAATGACAAAGGAACATATTGGGTAGATGGAGTTTTAACAGAAGCAATGAGAAATGGAGAATGGATCGTGTTAGACGAAATAAATGCAGCATTACCAGAAGTTCTATTTGTATTGCAATCAGTAATGGATGATGACGGATACTTGGTACTAACAGAAAAAGATGACAAAGAAATAGTAAAAAGACACAAGAACTTCAGAATTTTTGCTACTTGCAACCCGCCAGAATACGCAGGAACAAAAGAAATGAACCAAGCATTACTATCAAGATTTGCTATTTGCATAAGCGCAGAATTTCCAGAATCAAAGAAAGAATTAGAAATTATTGAAAATCACCTAGGAAATACAATAGCACAATCAGAAATGGCAGTAAAACTAGTAGGATTAGCAGGAGAAACAAGACAAGCAAAAGAAAACGGAACAGCAGATTATGCAATCAACACAAGAGATGTTTTAAACACATTAAGATTAGCAGAAATGATGAGCCCGATGGAAGCATTAAGTCTAGCATTCGCAAACAAACTAGAGATATCAGACAATAAGGCATTAAAATTAATGGCAAAATTACACCTACCATCAAGTATAAGAAAAGCGAATGCTAAAAGAACAAAAATAACAACAGAAGAAGAACTACAAATAGGGAAGACATATGTAATGGATGGAGATGCACAAGGAACATATTTAGCAGTAACAAAAGAAGATACAACACTTGAAAAAACAATCGAAAAAGATTTAGGATCAGTAATAAGTATGATTGGAGACACAAGAGAAAATGCAATAAAAGGAGACGAATTCACAATAGAAGCAACATATTACGCAGAAGAAGAAAACGGAGCATCAAAAGTAGAAAAAACAGGATTAGGATCAAAAGCAGCAAGCGCAATAAATATAGTAGCAGGACCTAATAAGGGAAAATATGCAATAATCCTACATCACGTACTTCTAGGAGACTCAATCGAAATAATTAAAAACATTTCAAAAATTGAATAATATGAAACTAATAGAATTCAAAAAAGTAGCAGAAATGCTAGCAAAAGAATACAAAATATCAGTAGAAAGAGGAGATAGATGGGCAGCTAATATTAAGAAAAAAATAGTATTCTATGTGAAAAATGATGTTAACAATTTACCCGAGGAACATATCCTCGGGTTCTTATTACATGAAACAGCACACATACACTATACGACAGATGTAAAACCACCAATGCACAATGCAGAATTACATCACACAACTTTAAACATGCTAGAAGACATATCAATAGAAAACATCATTGGAAAAGATTATCCAAACGCAGGAGAAATATTGGAATCAACAAAAGAAGAAGTATTGGATAAACTGATGCAAATATTACCAACACTGGAAGATATATCCTTGCATGAAAAAGCATTATTATACGCAGCAGCCAGATTTGAAGGAAGAGGGTATGCAAAAGGAACAACAAAATATGAAATAATAGGGAACAAAATAGCAGAAATAATGGAAAAAAACAGAACAAAAATATTAGAAAGAAAAGAAACAAAAGATCTGATTCCAATAGTAGATGAAATAATAAAGCTATTATTAAATGAGGCGGAACAGTTAACAAGATCAGAACTAGAAAAAATGCAACAAGAACAAAAGCACGAAATGCAAGAAAATATAACGGGACAAAACGCTGCAAAAAAGAAAATAATAGAACAAATGAAATCAGGGACAGGATGGAAAGGAATGGAAAATATGAATAATAAAATAGAATTTATAGACTCGATAGCAGATACAGCAAGAGAAATTGGAAAAAGATTAAGAACAGTTTTAAAAAGAAACAACGCAATGGAATTCGGAGGAAGATACAGAACAGGAAAACTAATGGCTAAAAGAATAATAAGAATAAAAGCAAACAAAGACAGAAATCCATTTGCAAGAAGGATAATAAAAAGTAATCAAAGCTACGCATTCGCAGTAGCATCAGACATATCGGGATCAATGAACAATACAAGAAAAGAAGAGTCGAATATGAGTTATGCAATGACATCATTATTTATGGTAGGAGAAGCATTAAGAATAGCAGGAATAAAAAGAAGCATGATAATCTTCGGAAGAAAGGCAGTAGAAATAAACAATATGGACAAAAAACAACTGCGATGGGAAGAAATAACAAATGAAAAGAAAATAAGAAAAGCAAATGACTCATTCACAGATATAGGAGAAGCGATAGATAAATGCAGAGAAAAACTAGAGAATACAAAAGCAGAAAGGAAAATAATGATAGTATTGACAGATGGATCAAGCGGACAAATCAAAATGGAAAGAATGCATAAAATGGCGGTTAAAAAAGGAATAGAATGCATAGGAATAACAATAGGAAACTATGCTAATGCAATGGATGTAGTATTTGGAAAAAAGAACAAAACAATTGAAGATACAAGAGATGGAAAACAAATAGGAAAAACATTTATAGAAATTCTAAAAGAATCGATAAAAAAATCAATATGAAAAACATAGAAAAACTAGCGAAATATGTGACAAAAAATGGAGCAGAAGGAATGTTAATACACACAATACCAGGGACAGGAAACTGGATAATATGTCAAAAAATAGAACAAGACAAGTGGGTCCTTTCTTTAGAAAAACCACTAGGGAATATAACATATAATCTAGGAACAGTAACAACAGAAGAACATGTGCATTTATGGAAAGAAATTGCACAAATGACAATAGAAAAAGCATCACAAGCAAAACTAGCGAAAGAAGTAAAAGACAAAATTTACAACTTTGCAAAAAAACATCAAAAAGTATATCGAAACTTTTTGAAAATTAATAAATCTTAAATTAAAATTAATATAACAAAATATCACACTTATAATTGATTAAAAAAACACTATGCCAAACTGGTGCAACAATATACTCACAGTGAAAGGAGAAGAAGACGAGATAAAACACTTTGAATTAACTGCAAAAAAAGATGACCAAGAATTATCACTAGAAAAATTATATCCATGTCCAATACCGATTGAAAAAGAATCACCGGAAACAAACATAGAAAAAATAGCGAACAAATTAGATTACAAAGCGGAAGATTGGTATGAATGGAACACAAATAATTGGGGAACAAAATGGGATATAAAAGATGCAACAATGGATGGAAACGAATATGAATTAATATATACATTTGACACAGCATGGAGTCCACCAATTAAAGCAATAAAAAACTTCTCAGAAAACTTTCCAAGCCTAGTGTTTATATTAGAATATGATGAACCAGGAGGAGGTTTCAAAGGATTAGCAAAAATTAAAAATGGAAGTGTAGAAGATCACTGCATAGAATACTAAAAATAAAGCCACCCTAACCAGGTGGCTTTTTTTATGACGAAAAATAACACTGCCTATGACAACCTGGGAAAGTGAGTTGAGAGTAGAAAGTTTTATAAATAAATTAAATAACAGAAACAGGAATAACTGCGGAAAAAATATTCTTATTATTAATATTGTCAAAATGAGAAGAATATTTTATGTTGCATGCATGGACCTGATAACCGTCAGGCAGATTTTTTAAAAATTCATTTATTTCTACATCTAACAAACTAATATTATTTTCTGCGAAAGTTCTTACAAACATATTTTTTAAATTAAATTAATTATTTATCCCACGAGTCAAAAGACTTTAAGGCCGTGATCGCTTCAGAATCCTGGTCAGATTTTTTACTTGTTTTTTCGTCATAGAAATATCTACCAAATTGGAAATCAAGAGTAGCATTAACAGCAATACCCGACTTACGGTTCTTTACAAGCCATATTTTTGCTTGATTATTACTAATCCCAAAATCATCTTTTTCTCTTCCGATGAAAAAAACAGTATCCGCCTCCTGAGCAATTCCCAAAGAATCTCGGATGTCATTCAAGTCTGGAATTTTAGAATTTGTCTTTTTGACATGAACCGGAAGCAAGATAATTAGGCCGTGTTTTATAGCTAATTTTTTAAGAGACCGAACTGTGTGCGTGATAGCATCAGCTGCGTTAGAATAATTCCCCTTTGGAGCCCTTAAAAAGCCTAAGTGGTCAATGCAAACAACTTTTATTCCCCATTTTTTTATGGCTTTTTCTATAACATCTGAAATCCATTCTGTATCCCCAGATTCATTGAACCGTGGCATAAATATTGGGGTATCAGAATCAGCTCCCATCAGTTTAAATTTATCCCAAAGCGGTCTGGCTAAAACTTCGTAAGAGAACCACAGCGAAGGGAGCTTTTCTGTCTTTGATTTTCCTCCTGTTGCCAAAGTGACGCTCCAATCCTGAATAAGGGTTGTTTTTCCGTGTCCACTCTGGCCCGCCACAACTATCAGCTCACCAGCTGAAAAACCACCCAACAAAGCTTCGTCAAAAGGCAACATATCAATGGGATAAGTGTGCTCAGAATCTATTTTTTGTAAGTCTGCCACTTTTGAAACGTGTAGCGTTTCTTTCGGGTCAGATTCAACAACTTCCGTTATCTCTCCCGTGACAGTGTCTACGTCCAAATTTTTAAGGTCAGTGCCGCCATCCGGTTTATAAGCCACCTTGGTACTCTCCACACTGGTATCGGGCTCTGGACCCCACGTTTTGGAGCTTGAGAGCGATTTTGAATAGTCTCTCCCGCCTGGATTTTGTTGAATTTCTTTTTGCTCGATAGATTTCCAGGTAGCCAATATCTCTCGATGTGGCAAAGGCGGGTTATTTTTCATGTTTGCTTGCTCAAATAAACTCCATCCCAGACTGCCCCAAAGACTTGGGTGCAGTTTGGCGTGAATCGAACCGGCGAACTTAGCCATGGAGTCATTTCTGTTCCCTGTTCCAGCTCCATCATAAACCAGTCCGGAATCTGATTTTTCTGGAAACTCAGGATTTTGACTTCGAACGTACCACGGGAGACCCTCTGTGGCGTTCACCAGTACACCTAGAAACGTCTTTCGGGTACTAATACCCATAGTACTAGGCTGAAGGGTGTTAAGAGCCTCATAGGTCCCTTTTGAGCTTCGTGACCCGGCTGCGATGACATATCCGCCTTCGGACCTAATATCTACACTCGGAAAAACCTTCACAGCGTTTTTAAATGCTTTATCATAAGCAAAATAGTAATGTCTGCCCAAGCCACCAGTTTTTACGGTATAAGTTTCATCCGTGATCAAGCCGAAATCTCCATCATGTTCCACGTCAATAACCGTAAGGTTGCTTATTTCGCCAGTGACGATTCCGATTTGGGCATCTGGGTTTTTTTCCCACCAAGCAACCACTTCTGGCACAGTCGCTCGGCGAGTCTGAAATTCTTTCCATGCGATCAACGGACGCTTTTCTAACCCAACTGGGATGATGGAATAACCCTTAAAAAGATAATTTAAGGCTAATTCAAGCATTTTTTCTTTCATATGTTTATTGTTTTTAGATTTATTCGCTTGTCTCCTGAAAATTCTACGATATTGCAATAGCCAAATAACCTGGAAGCTATTCTTTCTCCAAAAACTTCGTTGAAATCGTCTGGTGGAACGTTCGTGGTTATAATTATCGGCATAAAATAATTGAACCTCTTATCTAAAAAAGACAATATTTTTTCAGATTCAAACTCTGTCAATTTTTTAGCGGATAGGTCGTCAAAGACTAAAATCCCTTTATATAAGCCAGAAATATTGTTTATTTTATCCCAAGTTGAACCTAAAGATTCATAAGAATTATTGTAAAATTCTTCTTTTATTTTTGAAAAAGCATCAGTGTGGTTAGTAATAAACCCTATTATTTCTGGGTTTTTTTCTATAAGCCTGTTTATCACAGCATAGGCAGCGTATGTCTTTCCACTCCCAGCAGGTCCGCAAAAAATTATTCCAACCTTGTCATTTTTTTCCTTATCCTCAAGCATTTCTCCCACAGTAGACAGTATTTCATCTCTCATCGGATTATTTATATTTTCAACATTTGCATCAAAAAAACGCTCAGGTATCTGTTTTTTTATCATTTTTTTACGCTGTTCCCAGATATTTTCCACCGCTAAAGTACAAATTTCTATTGATTTTGCTGGATTATTTTCACACATCCGGATTATGCGATCTTCTTTTGTTTCAAGTTTAAAGCTATTAGCCATATTTTTTAAATTAAATTATTTACTTTTTCATCTTTTTCAATAAATGACTCTCTTCTGGCTTTTCTTTCCTCCGCCATTTCTTTTAGTCTAGCATCCCTGGCCAATTTATGCTCATCGGTGCTGATAGACTTCTGAGCATAGAGCCCACCTGTCTTTGAAACGTATGCCTCCACCTTTGCCAGCTTGATCGTGCAGAACTCATAAACCGTTCCCACGCTTGGCCGATAGGGATCAGTTTTGCCTTTGGCGTATTTATCTATCAAGTCTTGAATTTGAACTTTCGTGTATCGTTCCATCAACGCCTGGACCGCTACCCGGGTCGGAGGTTTTGCGAAAGCTGAACTCTTGCCAACGAAATCTCCGGGGACGATTTTTAAAAATAGCGCAATTATTTCATTTACCGATTCTCCATTTTTTTCTATTTTTTTTTCTAATGGTTTTTTTTTACCATTTGTTTTTAATCGTTCCTGTTTTTCCGGAGGAAAAACTAAATGTTCTTGTCTACTGTCTATGTCAAGATTCTGATTCTGTCTTATATTGGATGTTCCAGAAATGGAACATCGTTCGGGTAGTGATGTTCCATTTTTGACACAGCGATGTTCCATTTTTGACACATCACTTTTTTCGACTGATGTATCATTTTTGACACATCCAGATGTATCATTTTCGATACATCCAATTGGATGTTCCATTTTTGACACATCACTAACGACTCTTTTGAATCTTTTTTTGGCTTTTAAAACATTTACACACATGCCTTTTGGAGTTCTTAATACAGATATATACCCATTCTTTTTTAACTCTTTTATCCATCTAACATAAGTTGATCTAGAAAGATTTAATTCTTTCTCCACATCTGAAAAAATTATAGGCTTACCTCCTAGTACCTTACCTGAATCACCTTTAATTACAGTAATTTTATCTAAAAACCATATATAAAGCCACAGAGTTTCCCTCATGTTTTTATGATGTTCTCTTTCTAATAAATTATTCGACACCTCAATATAAAATCCTTTCATATAATTTTTTACAACTTAAAAGAAGCATCAAACTGCCCAGGTCCTACTAAAAACCTATAATTTGATGCTTCTTTTAAGCCATAATTAACAAAAATAGTAGATTTGGACATAATTTTTCATATAATATTTAAATTTGGGTATTTACTGGAGAATATATCCCATTGTTATTCAGAATTTTAGTAACATATGATCTAGAAATACATGCTTTTTCGGCTATATCCTTATGTCTAATACATTTTTTATTTAAATTAATAATAAATTTAGTTAAATTTTTTAATTTTTCATCCCTATTATTTATATAAAAATTGTTAAAAGCCTCATCTATTCTTTTTTTTCTTCTTTTACCTAAATATTTATATATATATTTTAAAAATATTATTGCATTTTCACCACTCATTGACCACATCCAAATTTCTTTTAAATGACCCTTTCTAAGCCCTAATGGATAAATTGTTCCTCCGAATATTTCTTTTAAATTTTCTAAAACATCTAAATCTGTAGATTGTAGGGTGGCCCTTAAAGATCCACCATGGATTATAGTGCTCCCTTCTCCCTCAAATAAACCAGCTGCCCATGCCTTATCCTCTTTTTTCATATAATGTTTAAAATTAGTTGCGGGGACCAGAATCGAACTGGCTTGTGCGGATTATGAGCCCGCCGAGTTTCCAATACTCTACCCTGCAATACTTATCTAAAAAGCAGTGTCTAAATCTTATTTATTTAATTATTGGGTATTTGGCATCCCTACTGGACATGGATTTTTGCCTCTATATAGACTGTTTTCTACCCAATCGAACCATATTGTTCTTCTGACTATATCCTTTACAGCTTTTCGCTGATCTTTATCTTGAAAAGATGCATCTACTATGGTTAACATTTTCCCCTCAAGGTTTTGTAATGACTCATAACTTAATAATCCATAATAATTTCCTTCCCATAAATAACCATCTTTACCTTTGGCACTTAACTTGAAACCTCCATCTTCAAGAGCTTCTATTTTTATAATCTCTTTTGAGTCTGTTTTTAACATTGACTTTAACATATTTTTGACTTGACTAGACTAAACACTGCTTTTTAAAGAACTAGCGGATCATGTGAGAATAGAATTTTTCCTGCCATTTTCTATTCTTATTTTTTAAAAGATTTCACAGTTTGGTCTCGGCACTGCTAAGCCATTGTTGTTAATACGCTTTAATCACCAATTCCTTTCTAGGTTTATAATTAACTAAACACTGTGCACCTACTGCTTGCGAGGCCATAATAGGATTTCTGCCACAAGGCATCGTCATACCCTGCCCATTGAGCGAGTACAGGGATTCGAACCCTGTCAGATAGTTTGGAAAACTACCGTGCAACCATCAACACCTTACTTGCTTTTTATGCTCCTGCTGTAAAAACATCATCTATCATAAATGTATCTATATCACGGAACTTTTTCATAGTTTTACTTTTAATACTTAGCGGACTATGTGAGAATCGAACTCACGACCCATCGCCTGACAAACGATCGCTCTGCCACTGAGCTAATAATCCCTTGTTTGAGCTAACAGTAGGAATCGAACCTACAACCTACTGTTTACAAAACAGTTGCTCTACCAGTTGAGCTATGCCAGCATATTTTTTGAGAGCAAGACTGGATTCAAACCAGTATAATGAGGTTTGTAATCTCACACCTCGCCTTTCGGTAACTTGCCCGATGTGCATAGACTAGGATTCGAACCTAGAAACCCGAGGGTTGCGGGTCTACAATCCGCTGTCGTAGCCATTTGACTATCTATGCGAGTTTTCGATCTATATTAGCTAAATTCTGTGAAAAGATAGAACACACAATTTAGCTGATATAAACAAAAAATATTATTTTGTGTCTCCGATTGGACTTGAACCAATGGCCTACCGCTCTTCAAGCGGTCGCTACTACCATCTGAGCTACAGAGACGTTATTTGACTCATATTAGCTCAATTCTGTGGAAACAAAACACACACAATTAAGCTAATATGAGTCAAAATGCCCGCACGGTAGGGATCGAACCTACGACTTTCTCATTAACGGTGAGCCACTCTACCACTGAGTTACACGCGGTTTACAGTTTACTATTAACTGTCAACGTTTGGTCAGGGTAGAAGGAATCGAACCTTCCTCACCAGTATCCAAGACTGGCATAATAACCGATATACGATACCCTGTGCATTTTTGGGTCATTTCTTGCACGAGGGCCGGGATTCGAACCCGGATCAATGGTTTTGGAAGCCATTGTACTTGCCATTTATACTATCCTCGCATTTTGTGATCTGAAGGATAGACTCGAACTATCAATTTAGTGCTTCAAAGGCACTTGCCTTACCATTTGGCCACTCCAGAATGTATAAAATTACGCCAACTATTGGGGTAATTAAAATTATTCTGTTGGGGCTGTAATGATTTCATTTTGTTGTTATTAAATATATACCCAGCTTATATTAAAGCTAACTATTTGTCAAGGGGGTTAAATTATCCATTGTTATAGCTACTATTCGGATTCTGCTGCATATTTACCACTTCCGCTTTTAAAGACTGTAAATTATTTATATACATTCTAGGCTCGACTAGAATCATGCCTTGATTGTATTGGCTCCTAGCGTCTCTCAGATTTTGTGTTTCAATAAAGTTGAAATAGCCTATGGCTTTCGGTTTAATTCCTTCTATTTGCATATCGATACGTATTAAAGGGAATTTTAAGGTAACTAGGGCCGAGGCTAAATAAAGATCCCTGGTGGAAAAAACTTTTTCCTCTTCTTTTTCTTGTGCTTCCATTTTTTTAATTTAATTTAATTATATAAAATCATTATATATTAGTCCTTTTTAACTGATAAACAAAGGGGCTTGACAAATGGAAAGGGAGAGAGTAATATTAAAATATAAATTATTTATAAAAGAAAAATTCCACCATTAACAGGTAAATTAAATTTATGCAATACAATAAAAAAGCAAAAACATACTTCAAGGTTACTTGCAAAGAGTGCCACGCCAAAAGAGAAATTTACAGGACAGGAAAGGATAACTCAAAAAAATTCTACTGTTTAGAATGTCAAAAAATGGTTAGTCCAGTAATAAAAGAAATAATCCATACCAAAACTTGCACCCGTTCTATCAAAATTTTTAATGGTTTTTGTGATGAGTGCTTAGGTAAAAAACAAAAATCATGATGAAAAAAGATATAGATACTTGATAACTATTTATTTAGAGGGATGACGAAAGGACTATGGGTTCTAAGAGAGTCTACGTGATGCATCGGTTAGACTAAGATATCATCCTTCTAAATAGATTATTACATGAACATATAGGTTTATGCAGTTATGATTAGATTGCATAGTTATTAGATAATAGTCTCCTGCCACTAAAAATATCCTATCACGCCTCTACTGTTCATATGGCAGCAATGCGAAACCGATAGGAATGACTAGACGAGATTTGTGTCGTTGTTAGTCTAGGTGGTAGGCGTCTATTATCTAAATTAACAATTGATAACGGTATAAAGTGATAAAGTTAACAAAGAATTGTTATTTAATGGGGGAGAGAGCTGTAAGGCTCATGGGGCGTCAAGATGGCTTACACTATCTTGATGATAAACCCCACATCCCCTGCTTACAGGAACAACGAGGCGTCAGTTCACGCCTACAACTTCCCCATTAGATAATAATTGTTATTTAAATGTATGGGTGGCGGAATAAGACGCTAATGCCGTTCTCCTTGGAATATTGTTATCCGTTGGTCTTAAAACCGACTAGGAGGAGACGAAACTAACAATGTGCAAGATGAAATTTCTTGCCCCATACATTTAGATTGCAATTGTTATTTTATAAAGGAATTGAATTGAGAAAAGAAAGAGGTTCTCTGCCTTAGATTGTTATCTTAAAAAGCGTAGCATCATTCAATTCCCCTATAAGATTGTTTTTTAAATGTAGTAGTGGCGTATGCCAACCGCTAGAAATACCGCGACAGCGAAATTGTGGGGGATCGGCGTCCCATAGAGTCGTGGTTAAGTAAGGTGCGAATCCTTGCCTACTACATTTAGGTAATAATTAAGTTTAAAATATGGAAAAGAAAATAGTAATCCAATGTCCACTTGTCCCTAATTTTTTAAAGCCCGAAGGAATGGATGAGCCGATTTCAATTCGAGAATTTACCGAGGAAGAATTGCGACAGGTAGCCGCTGAATGGACAGAGGAGCTTATTAAAAAAAGTCAAAGGAAATAGAGTTTATAATAATTAACCATAAAAAATATGAATTATTCAAGAGTGGCTAGTGTGTTAGTTGTCAGCTGTGCATTTATAGCAATGTGGATTATAAATGGGAATGTTGAGTTAGCAATAGGAGCTATTTATGGAATAATTATTGGTGCATTGGCATTTTTTAAAAATAATTAACCATAAAAAATATGAGAAATGAACTATAATAAACTACGTGCTCTCGTCAAATCCTTGCCTCATGGTTTAAGTGAATAATTACAAGTTCTTTTCCTTTAATAATTGTGGTAGTTTATTTTTCACAAGCAAACAGTCCTATAGGCTGTAAAATAGATTATTAGTGTAAGCTGATATAAATTTGCATTAGTAGGCTTATCCACGCAGTGTTCATTCAAAGTAACTTGCCAATTATTAAAGGAAATAGAGTTTATAATTATTAAAATTTATGAAAAATTTAAAAGTTGGCATGAGAGTTAGATATAAGTATAAAGAAGTTTCGGCTTATCGTAGTTGGGATGTGTTAGGCGTAGGGCAAATAGTTTCTATAAAAAACAGGCGACCACTTCAAATAGAAATATGCTCACCATCATCATCATTTAGCAATAAACTTGTCAAGAGAATAGAGATTGAAAAAATATTGAAACCATATAAAAAATTTAAAGGCATATCCGTTAGAGAGTAATATTTAAAAACAACCAAAATGAAACAACCAACAATCACAGATATTTTAGAGAGGTTTGATTTACTAAATGGGATTGCTCCTCCTGATAGTTTAAAGGGAAGAAAGAGTGAAGATATTAAAGACTTCATCCGCCAAGAAATCACCGCCCTAGTGAAGAGTTTTCCGGTGGAGGAACAAACTTTTCCAGAAGGGAAGGCAACAACAATAAAGAGCTATAACCAAAAAGTTGAAGAAGACGCTAATTGGCTTAAAAATGTTTTAAAATAATATGGAAAATTTTGAAAAATTATTGGAAGAAAGAATAGAACAATTAAAAGTTAGTAAAGAAGCATCTTATAATGAGTACCATAGAATTGAGTGCGAAGAAAAAATACTGTTTTTACGAAAATTAAAAGATGCTTTATTTGGTTTTTAATTATTAAGAATAAAACTATGAGAAAGCATAATTATTTAGTTGGATATTCAGGAGAAGGACAAGCGGCTTATGGGAAAGAAAATAAAAATGGATCACCGCAATGGGTGATATTGATGACAGAAAAACAAGCGAAGAAATACATATCATTATCTATTTATGATAAAAAAATGAAGGTTTTTAAGTTAGTAGAAATTAAATAACATGAAATCATCTTGTTGCAAACAAAGAGTAATAAAATAATATAATAAAAAAATGAGCAATAAAAATATAGTAAAAGCACTACTAACAGCACCGATAATATGGGCTACTATTCTTGGAATATATATGGTTACATCTCAAATACTTTTTAATGGAAACTTTAGTGGTGATGATTTTGGAATGATTTCTCTGTGTTGGATTATGTCGCTTCTTCCAGCGTCATTTATTCCAATGATTGATTAAATTTTTAAAATAACCCCATGAAATCAAAATGCTGTAATAAGCGAGTACTAAAATCAAAAGAAGAAAACATCTGCTACTATTGTGGTAGAGTTTGTGAGGTGGTGGAAGAGAAAAATATAAGAAATTATATTGCAGGAGGATTAGATCCTTCTGACAGAATGAGAGAAATTGATTTGGAAAAACAAAAAGAAATCCCCACCGAACCGCAGGAGTGGGAGGATAGATTCAAAAAAACATTAGGTGGAGCTGTAGCACCACTGCATTTTGTTAGCGGTCACGCTGAAAAGGAAGTGATTGAATTTATCCGACAAGAAAAAGAAAAATTTTATCAAGAAGGATTAAAGATGATGGAAACTGAAATGTTGTATAAAATAATTGATAATACACGCCAAGAACTAAAAGATGAACTGGTGGAATGGTGCGAAGAGAGAAAGTCATCTTGTTTAGAAGAATTTGATACCGCTAAAGATAGATATATTAGAGGATGTTTAGAAGGAATGGCAGATGCTTTTGATGAAGTAATTAACCTAATTAAGAATAAATGATAGAAGAAGAAGAAAAGGAAAAATTTTTAAAAAAAGTTGGTTTAAAGAAACGCATAGATCGTGATGCTTATTATAGCGAGTTTATTCAACTTTCTTGTCAATTTATAAAAAATATGTCATTAGAAGATATCAAATTGGAGTATAATAGATGTAATAATTAATAATATGAAAAATCCGCATAACCATAAAATAAAATATGTTTATACTATAAAAATAATAGATAAATACCCTGATTGTGACCATTGCCCAGACTATGTTTTAGACTCAGTTTTTTATAGTAAAGAGGCTTTGAACAAGGCCATTAGGAGACAACGGATGGATTTCCCTGGATCGTTTAATATCAAGGATTATGAAATAGAAAAAATAGAAAGTGATAAAATGCATGCTGCTAGATATGGAACAGGAGAAGAGGTTAAATTATAAATATTAAAAAAAATGTTTAATATCTTATTAAAATTAATGGGCACTGAAATCATTTTATTTTCTGTATGCACTTTTCTTTTAATTGCGTCAGATGAGCCTGCCTTAGAATATGTCAGAAAAAATATTGTACTTTTAGGAAAAATTATTGCATTTTTATCAGTTATGGGGGTAATCACACTTATATTATTAATGTGGTGGGCATAGCCGCTTGACAAATAGAAAGCAATGAATATATAATGAAAAAGTAATCAATAACTGAACAAATATGGCTGTAATTGTTGAGGCTGAAAAAATTGAAAAAGCCTACAAAGAACTTAAGGATAAATTGACTCCCAAGGAGCAAGAAATTATCATGCGATTCTACGGAATAGAAAAGGTCCGCCATTCTCTGGCTGAAATAGCTGAGATATATGGGGTGACCAGAGAGAGGATCAGACAGATAAAAAGTGAGGCTCTTATCAAGCTTAAAATTAACAAGTAGAAATAATAATTATGCCTAAATTACTACTAAAATTTAATAAGAGATGCCTTATAAAAAAGGGTATTCTTTTATTTTAAAAAATATGAAAAAGTTAAAAATATTATTGGCTAGATGGAAAATCTTAATGGGAGTTTGTCCGGAATGTAATTCAGATGCTCCTGAGGTATATGACTGTTACATCTGTGGAGGTGATCGTAGTTTTTATCCATCTAAAATGACTAGAGAGAAAAGACTAGATAGATACAAAAAATCGTTAAACTGTAAACATTATTAAAAATATATGGAAAAACATTATATTATAAAAAACACAAGATCTAAGAGAATATTACGGGTCGCTATCGATGATCTAGGAAATGGAGCAAAATTTTATTGCATATTTGACACAAAAAAAGAAGCTATAGGTGTTTTAAAAGATATAGAAGGTTCTGAATATCACATAGAAGAAGGATTAATAACAGAGGTTGTTGGAAGTAAAAAAATAAATTAAAAAAATGAACGATATAGACCTAAGACCATATCTCAGGAAAAAAATGAAAACTAGAGCCCGGGTCAGAGGACGATATAACTCTTCTGAGTTTTATGCCATAACCCATGGTTGGGTCGCTCCTGAACAATGGATTGATCCGGTAGACAAAACCATTAATGAACTGTTGGTAATGTGGAATGGCATAGGGATGCACAGCCAGTTAGAGGATCTGTTGGGACCAGAACACTCAGAGCAGAAAAAAGAGCTTGTCTATAAAGACATAGTATTAGTAGGAAAGGTGGATTTCATGCCTCCTCATCTTCCTGATGATGTGTGGGAGTTTAAAACGTCAGAAAAGACTATGACAAAAATGAAGCCGTGGGCAGAACACCAGGTCAAATTATACTGCACAATGTTCAATAAGAAACGTGGATCGGTTTTTCAGCCAGTCAGAAATGCAGATGGAATATATTTAAAACATTTAGGGACTGTAAATAGAGATGATAAGTGGTTTATGGGTGAAATGGAAAAATTATATGAATTTCACCTAAAAGTAGAGAGGCTGTGGGAGAAGAGGACCTTGATATAATATTCGTATGAATAATAATATGAATATTATATAAAAAAGGAGGAGAAAATGATTTTCATGACTCGTGTCTGTAAAAACTGTAGTCCCACCACTCATGTCGGATGCTATAAGGGACTTATCCAACATGATTGTGCTACCTGCAAGGACGCTGTTGAGGACTGCTGGCTTGATAAGCTCAAGCCGGGAGAAACCATCAGGGAGTCCACCACTATGTGCCAGGAGTGTTTCCAGAAAGAAGTTCAAAGGATAAACAGTTATCCAAGGAGGTAGAAATGATATTTATATGCCTGACGCACAATATGATTGACAAGGGTAGCGGATGGGAAAATTCATCCCATGAGGATGTCACGGAAGAGGCACGAACACTGCGGAAACCGACTTGTGTCACATCCTGCCCAGTATGCAACGGAAAAGAAGTATTGAAAAAGAATTTTCTCTCGGACCAGCGGATGATACGCCAGCACAAACTTATAGGAAACTATGACGAAAACGCCATAGACAACACTGGAGGTGCATAAGGAAAGGAGAGACTTATCGCAGTCTCTCCAAAATAACTAATTATAATTTTAAATAAAATGGAACAATTAACAAAAGAGCAAGTGCAAAAGAAAGTTTTAAAAAATGGTGAACCACTAGGAAT